>MDSV01066738.1_pt1 | contig 20852 bp, 21 predicted proteins | sample 810851 | NCBI WGS metagenome assembly MDSV01 (sample SAMN05326640, study PRJNA326480) | marine metagenome | isolation source: seawater | place: Atlantic Ocean: North East | collected 2012 | reverse complement strand
TTATTTGATTTAAGTGACATTTCACAAGGTACAGAACCAATACTATCCCATAAGAATAATAAATCATAAGGTAAATTACCTTTTTTCTGTTCATCCATTAAATCTAAAATAAATCCTGCTACGTCTTCTATTGAATTAATAGTTTCTCTATCAACATAAATAAAATTACCATCATAATCTGTAATTTCACCCTGTTCATTTTTAGTAATATTAATATCAAGACCCATTTGAATTGCATGTTCCCAATTCCATTTCATCTCAGTAATAATAAAAACGGGCAGTATATTTCTCTTTTGAGCAGATACCGCCGCTTCTATCATTGCTGTTGTTTTACCTGTATCGGAATGTCCTCTAAGTAACACAATATGTCCCATAGGAATACCAGGAATTGAAGTTACATCCTGAAACGCCTTTGATAGTGGGATCCAATCTTGGTCTTTAAATTTGATGTTTTTGTCTAATCCCTTTTTATTCTTAAAGGCACTAAGATCAAATTTAGATTGAATTTCCTTAGAGACTGCAGCCGATAATGATTTTTTTCTTCTAGCCATTATTAAATAATTTATCAAATTTATCCTCTTTTTTTTCCTTAGCATTTGAAGTATCTAAACTAAATTTAGATTTAGATTCTTCTTTTTCCCAAGGTAAATCTTTAGGATCATTATCAAAATCATTTGCGGGCTCAGAAATTATCTCACCTTCTTTATCTTCTTCAGGGCTTAACCACTTAGCTAAAGCAGATTTCATTTCATCAAATGTAAATCTTTTAAATACATCTTTAGGGTTTGGTTGTTCCTTAATCCAAGTCTCAACTTGAGCTTTATCTGATGATAACGGTGTTGTTTTCATTCTAGGTCTAACTGATGTTTTATTGTAATTAGTTCCTGTAGATTCAGGACCTACTGTTTCTAAGGTAAAATCTCTACCATTTACAATATCAGTATAATCACCTATTTCATCATCCATAGCCATTGATAATAGATCTTCATAGATCATTTTACCAAACTGCCATAATCTAACACCTTTATCTTCTTCACCTCTAACTACTACAGGTATAAAGATTCTGGTTTTAGGGTCTAATTTTTTGGCTAATGAGAAATTCTCTCTATCATATTCTCCTTGTCTTAATTTAGCAGCAAATTCCGCAATTGGGTCTTTGTCACCAAAATTTAAAGGAGAAACCATTACTTTATTAGTAATGCCATAATAGAACTTCAGTTCAGTAAAGGGTGATTTAGAATCATAAGCCGAAGGCACAATTCTAACTTGAGCTTTACCAACTGTTGGTCTCCAAAAAATAGTTGAATAATCGGTTTTTTGTGAGGGAGCACTCTTTGATTGTAGAGTGTCTAACCTCTTTTTTAGTAATGATAAATCCATATTTTATAACTTTTTTTTAATGTAACAATAATATAATAACCTATTTTTAGATTGCCAAACTATACTTCAACAATCTTATGAATTTTTGTATTTAATTGATTTAACTCATTATGTTGCGTCAATAATATACAATTTCTATAGTGATTCCAATCAATTGGAAACTTTGTGTCTACTACTCCACCATTAAGCTTTTTTATTAATTCATTTAAAGCATTAATAGTATATAAAGTATTAGATTCTTTTTTACGATGTACTAGGATAGTGTTTTCGGGGATATCACTTACGTTTCCTTGCTCAACGTTATATGTAACAACATATTCGTCTTTACCTACAATTTCTAAGACGAACATCTTATTATATATAATACTATATCGGGAGGACAGTTCACTAATTAAACTGTTTAAATTTTCTAAATTAGTGAATGTACAAAAGAGTTTATTATTCAAATCTTTTAAGTTTTCTACGTCTGTTATAACATCGTAATTCATGTTATACATATCTAATTTTTTATCTAAAATCATAGTCATAACCTTGCTTGTTATTTGTGTTTAAATTATATTTTTCAAATATTTTTTCCATATCTTGAACCAAGTCTTGTTCCTCCTCGCAAAAATCAATCAAAAATGAATCATATGTATATAATACCAGTTTCGACTTTTTACCTCTCAACATACTAAGTATATCCCAGATAATCAAAATATTTTGGGAAGTTTCATAGTTTTGTAGAAGATAATTAAATAATTTTTGAGGGTTCATGTTATCTAGCTTATCTTTATAAAAACGGTATTTAGAAATTTCACATTCTACATAACCATTTGTATTAAATTCTAGCCATTTTTGTTCAATATATTTTTTTATTCTTTTAAAGAACTCTAAGTGTTCATATTCTTTAAATATTCCTCCGTATAATTGTTTAAATGTAAGCTCTTTTGCTTTATTTCTATCAACATTATACATTTTTGCAAATGATGTATGAACATCTACATCATCAAATTGATACTCCACTAAACGACTGGCTATAGTTGGGTGATATGCTGTAATATCAATCTCTATAAATTTATCATTTCGTGGGATAAATGCTTTACGCGAACCATTATCTTTATTTAATGCCGCATAATTAACACCCCTAAACCTATTTGAAGGTCTTGTTGTAAGTGTTTTTAAGTTGTACTGAGTGTAGACTCGTTCACTATCAATGGGATGAAAAAATCCTTCGAATCTAGGTATGTGTACTCGAAGTCCACATCGCTCGATAGCGTTGAATACCAAGGATACTCTACTGTTAAAGAAACTTCCATAATCTGTGTTTTTACCAATGTTATCTTTTAATTCATTAAATATTTGCTCACATAGTTCATAGTGCTTTACAATCGGAATTATAACGTTATTTGCGGTGTAATCCCGATGATTACTATAAAATATCTCATGAGTATCTGTTGTAGGTCGTATATACGTATTAGGAGGTTGATTAATGTCATAAAAGCTTTTTAGTGGGAAATAATGTAATATTTCTTTTTTATCTCTACAATATAATACATCAAACTTTTTTAATACTGCTTCTATATGATCTAATTTAATTCCTATAGCTTCACTATGTTCACTAGCAATTATATAACCCTTACTTGAAGATAAAGGACGAATATAAATAGCCGATACTTTATTTTCAATTGGGTGTTGGAAATTATTATAGGGAATTACTTCAACAAATGCTTCTTTGTAACCACTATTATAAAAAACCTTTAACTGCTCTACATCTTCTATAAGCCAGTACATATAACCTTTTTCGACAATGTATGAAATTATCTAGTAACCTCCACTATAATTTGGAAGGTTTTTTTCTTTTTCTTTACCTTTTTTAATTATTGGTACTAGGTAATCATGAGGTTTATTTACATGTTTAGCTCCTACCATTGCTCCTTTTTCAGGATGTAGGTGGTATTTGCCAGCATATGGTTTACCTGTTCTCTTATTCATATATTCAGTACCATCTGTTATTAAATTTTCTTCTATACCTTTAGATTTAAAATACTTTCCAAATTTGCCTCTAAAAAATAAACTAAAGCCATATAATTGATGTTTTTTTTCTATGATAGAAACTATATTTTTATTAGCTGAATATGCTTCTTCTCTTTTACCTTCTAATTGCCAGTTTAATTTAATAGGAGTATATAAGTTCCAGATAACAATAGGATTTTTTTGAGAGAAATTAGTGTATTCTTTTTTATTAATTTCTATAAATTGGCTTTCATTTGTTTTTTTAACAAAATATCTAAAGAAAAAACCATTTTTATAATCTTTCTCTGTTGGTTCTGGTATAGATTGAATAGGTGATCTTGGGCCTTTACCCTGAGATGATATATTTTTTGCCTTATAATAGGCAGTATCATAAACATAATAGTTAGTAGGTTCTACTTCTAAATTTACATCATCATTAGTAGAAAATAAAGTTTTTCTTAATTCATTATTGGGTTTATCTTGTGTATTTTTTCCAGTATAAAATTTTCCGGTAGAAGTAGAAAAATATTTTCCAATATATTCTTTTCCCGAACGAGCAAGAACAAATTCTCCCCCACTAGTATATAAATTTTCTTTTATTTGTGATTTTGGAAAATACATAATTTATTTTTAAACAACAGGTGATGCAAAGTGGACAAAATCATCATATCCATCAAAGGTACCACCCCATATTATATTATTATCTTTAGCTAATTTTTCAAACCCATGGTTTATCCATTTATACTTACCAGAAGATTTCATTAAAGTATCTCCATTAGGTGTACGAACATTAAAATCAACAGCAGCATCAAAATTATGTTTTGATTGTCCCGGAGGTGCATTTTGTGGGTTTTCTTGTTGTAATTCTTCAGATTTTTCTAATGATCTTCCTATAGAATTAATTATTAAGGTGTAACCACCATATTTACTTTTTAAAGTATTAAAGAAAGGAGTAAATGCAGTTTTTGCATTTGGTGAAAGAGCATTTAATGCCCCATCAACATTCCAATCTAACATTTCATCATTTCTATTATCAAGTACTTTTAATGCTTCATCTGTTGCTTTAGGTCCTCTTTCATTAACAGGAAGAATTAATTCATATTGATCAGGGGATAAAGACATTTTCTTTCTTAACTCATCAAGACTATTAGGATCTACAGCCGGAACCGAAAGAGTTTCTAATTCTGTTGTCCATTTATTATCACCTACTTTATGATTAACTTTTGTAATTAAAAAGTTTAATGATTCAGGATAATTAGGAGGTAAAAACTTTTGAGATACATTTAATTTATTATATATTTTCATTCCACTTAAACCATCACAAGTTAAGTTTAAAGTAATTGGAATAAAACCCCCAGCAGGTGATGGTGATTTAGATTTTTGGAATATAGATCTATAAAGAGTATTTAAATAACTTCTATAAACATTACTAGCTCTAGCTATATGAGCAGTATCCATTAATAACCAATTATGTTTTCCATCTCCCGCAGGTACTTCTTTAGTACTAACCTGTTTATCATCATCATCTTGGTTGAAAAATCCAAAATAATTCATTATTTTAATTCCTACTCCTAATTTTGTATATGAAAAATCACTAATGGCATCATCTCTTAATTGTCCTTTAGTTGTTATATTGTCTCTAGCTACAGTATATTTTAATGAACCCCCAAAACTTTTTGATAAATAACCTGCCCAGTCTTTAGTTGTAAATTCTCTATACTGAGCTTCTGTAGGAATTCCTAATTTAGCAAGATTTCTTTGTCTTTTAATATATGCTTCAGCATTATAATCTTTTGTAAATTTCATCCCATTTGCCCAAGCCATTATTTTTCTTTCAGGATAATAAACATTATAAGTTAAAAATTGGAAATTACTCTTTTTATATGTTGCTTGAGGAGCAATTTCCCATAAAGCATCTGCTTGTTTTCTCCAAATAGATTCTTCGGGTGATTCATTTGGATCAACTTCAGGCTTTTTTTCTTCTATTTTTAAAGAAAATCTATCAACTAATCCTATATTCCATTTTGAAAACGCCGTTGCATCCTCATTTTTTATGGCTTCACCAGCTGTAGCCCCAATTGTAATTTGTGTTGCAAGTTCAGGACCTATTTTAGTATTTAGTTTAAAATCTTTTACAAAATTTGTTGATTTTTTCTTTTTATCTAAATTATAACCAAATAATTCAAAAGGAACTACATCAGGTACTCCTTGGAAATTTTGAACAATACCTGGAATTGGGGTTTTATCTATTATTTTTACTGAGTTAACATCAGAATCTATAACAGGTTCTAGTTTATTAACCCCTCCTAATGCTTCATTTATACCATCACAAATATTTTTTAAAAATCTAAATAAAGATAATTTTTCATTATTACCTACACCAACACAGCTTTTAATAAATTTAGCATTTAAATAAACATTTTTTAAATTACCATAAACTACTTTACTATTGTTAGTAACAAACTTTTTAAAGTAAGTATAATATATGGGATAATCTTCATTTATTATTTCTATATCAGCTCCCCCAAATTCTGGTCTAATTATACAAATTTTTGGGTCTGTGGATATTTGGTTTGGGAAATAATTCATAAAATAATTATCTCCTGTGTAGATGTCTACAATATCAGCTTTTTCACCTTCATTATTAATTAAAGGTATAACTTTATCTTTTAAAAAATATAATAATTTCCCAAAGGAGATAAAATAACTATATTCAGGAGGAACCCTTCTAACTATATCCTGTGATACTTGGCCTGCTTCAGATGAATCAATTGCTGCTTCTTTTAAATTAACCCAATCTTTATTATCAGTATCTAACCATAATTTATCATTACTTATTTTATTAAAAATCCAAGCACTAATTATGTCATTTTGTGCTGTTGTAACTAATGTATCTTTTTCTTTAAAATCCTCATATTCATCTTCTGTAAATCCTACAGACGGGGTAGTTGTCTTTTTTTGTTTTTTAATTTGTTCAATTGTAAAAAATGTAACTGGGGTATTAATCTGTAAAGATTCAATAACATCTCCTAAAGTAATTAAATCTAAAATAATACTATAACTACCATCTTCTTCAAATGTCCAATCAAAATTTACTACTTTACCAAAAAACCCATCATAGTTACCTTGATATTCTTGTCTTAATTCTTCAATTTCTTCTAATACAGATAATTGTGTTCTTGATTTATCTGAAAACCAGGTTCTTTCTACTATAGTAGTATTTGTAGTATTTAATTTAAATCCTTTTTTAGTTCTAGTATAATACTTATTATTACCATACTCTAACATCATAGTAAATCCTAATCTTAGATATAATAATTCTAAAATTTCAAATTGAAATTTATTAAAAGCCCTTATAGATACTTGAGCTTTTCTTATAGAACCTCTTTCTAAACATCTTATGTTTATATCACTAATGTAAGGAAAAGGAACAATACCAAAATCAGGCCCGCCTAATCCATAAGCAGGTTTTGTGTTCCATAAATTTTTAACATTTTTAACTATACCTGCTTTTTGGGTATATGTTTTTCCATTAAATGAAGTTAAACCGTTAAATAAAACAGAATTTTTAGCTAAACCTAAACCTAATAACTGTTTAGTTTGGGTATCATTTCCTATAATTTTTCTTAATCTATTTTTACCTTCGTCTGAATCTATTAAAACAGGGGAAGCTAATTTAACCCATGAATTAGTATTTGATAAGTATTGTAAATCAGATGGAGATCTTTTCCCATCAAACCCTTTAGCTTGGGCTTCTTGACGTAGACCAATTTGGTCAAATACGTAACCTTCAAATTCTTCTCCTACTATATTACCATTCATGATAGTCCATTAAGGGTTTGAAAATCAGATATTACCTCAGCTATATTTTGAGGTATTCTAATTTGTGTACCCTCTGGAATATAGTAAGAATTTTGAGGTAACTCACTGTTTGCTGTAGAAATTATCCACCATAAAGTGGAATCATCATAATATTGTTGAGCTAAAATGTCAAATCTATCTCCTATTGTACTATAAACATAAATGTCTTCTCCATTTAATGGGACATCTGGATATTTAGTAGTACTTATAAATTCTTTTTTATTACGTACTTGAGTTGAATTATATGAATATCTATCAGCCATTAGTTAACATTTTTTGCTGGAATGTAATTTTCAGCTTTATTTACTTTTTTACCTAATGCATCCCCATAGTTATTATTTCCTCCTCCTTCTTTAGCTCCTGTACTTAATGCTATATATCTTTCTTTTCCAAATGCAGAAATTTTACCATCTTCTCCAGCATATTTATTTTTCTGAACTCTAGGTACAAATTCATGAATTGGTATAAATTGAAATCCTGTTACTTTTACAATATGAGGTAATTCTTTTACATTTTTATCTGTTTTAATTCCAGAAGCCGTTGTATCATTACCCCCAGATGATGGAATTGCTATTTCCCAAGGTGATTCTTGTGGTACAGATAAATTTAAATTAGTTATAATTCCAGGTTGTTCATAAAACCATCCCCCTAATGTTAAAGTAGCTAAATTACCACCCATATAACCTATACTACTATAATCAGGAGTAAGGGAGGATGCTAAATAATTTAACTTTTGATACATTGGAATTAATTCATCTTTTGATTGAGCTGCTATTGTCCAAGCTAAATTTACTGTTCTAGTGAAACCTTGGTATTTATAAAATTCTTCACCTCTACCCATATATCTTTCAGGATTCCATTCCGCTGTATAAGAATCTTGTAAATCATCTAAAAATGCTCTAAAATGAATATATGTTTTTTTAGATGGGGCGTTATTATCAATAATTCCTATTCTAAATTTAACAAAATCATTTTTAATAGGATCTGTAATAGGACCAAAACCTTTATATAAAGGTAAAGCTGTTAACTTATCTAATGCTTCTCCTAATCCTTTTTGATAATCTAAATCTCTAAGAGGTTTTTTCTTTCCTGGGTTACCTAAATTAACTCTTCCTTCAATTCTTTCTTCAGGTCGTCTATAATCTAATGATTTAGTTGAAGTATTAAATGGGGCTCTTCTAAAATCAATAATACTATCTGATCCTCTTTTATCTCTATTAAAGTCAGCAAGATCTTCTATATCTGGGTAGATCATAGAAGTATACTCTGTATCAAATCTAGGATCTTGATCCCAATTATTAGAATTAACGTATCTTCTAATTTCTGTTTTACCTATTCCTAAATTGGATTGAGGTCCTCCTTGATAACTAAATAAAACATTATCACTAGTAAATAATTTATTATTTGTAAGTTCAACTAATTTACTTTCATAGTTACTAATGTTAGTTCTAATATCATTTTTAGGTGAGGTTAATTCAGTATAAGTAGGTTGACCTAAAGGGTCACTTCCTCCAAATAATTCAAATATACCTCCTCCATTTTTACCAATACCTTTAAAAGGATCAATTCCTTGTTTATTTAAATGTATTCCAAATGGATTAGCAGCTGCTTGTAATAAAGTAGAAGTAGGTAAATATACACCATTATTTAATGGTTCGCTTTTGAAGTTTTCTCCATCCCAGCTACCATCTCTAGGTACAGAAGTTCTTGATAATAAATTTTCTTTAGCTATAAATAAAGGACCTCCAATAGTTTTGAAGTCAAAAAACATTTGGGTAAGTCTAGAAACGTCATTTCCTATACGTCTTGGTAACAAAGTACCACCACGTAGAATGACGTCTGGACCTCCAGTTCTCCCTACTTGACTCCTTTTGATTGCCTTAAAATCTCTTTGATCTATATAGGGTTGATTACTAGAACCACCAAAAGGTCTATCTTTACCGTATCGTAGGGATGTATAGCTACTATTAAAGTTTACAATCCCAGGCATTTAATTAATTTTTATCCTTGTGTTCTGCTTACGCTATCAGAGTCAGTTAGATCTATTGCTCTATCTGCATTCACTAAATAATCTTGGTATCTTCCTTCATCAAAGGTACCGTTAATGGCTATAACACCATCAGCTTTTAAAGCGCCTTTTGGTAATTTTCCATTTAAACCTTTAGACAATTCAGATGCTCCTGATTCAAGTTTATCTTTTAAGTTCATAATTTTAAAATTTAATCGATTAATTTATTATAAATATTGAGGTAAATAAGACTATGCAGTAGCATAAAAACTACTAGCTTCCATTTTATTAGCTCTAGTAGCTGCTATGAGTACATCAAATTTTCTTTCTAATCCCGCCATTGAATTACCCTGGTTTTGGTTTAGGTTAGTACCAGCGGTAATATTTACTTTATCATCATCATTTAATGCAATTGATCCTTTAGGACGTTTTATAATAGTTTCTCCATAACCCGCGGGAATACCCATGTTTACATCATCTGCTGTGCCCATTCCAAAAGCATCATCTGTTGCAAATTCAAAATCTTTAAAGGCATCACTTTTTCCAAATAAAAATTGTGTTCCCCTTACTATTATATTAATTAAATCAGCTATTGGTGCTATTACTAAATTTAGTAAACCAACGAGATCTACTACAATTCCAAGAAGTGGGGAAAACGCAACACCTAAATCTGCAAATAATGATTTTAATTTATCAAAAGTCGCAGCTAATTTATCTGCCGCCGATTGAGATTCTAAAGCTCTAATAGCATCTTCTTGACCCGTAGCTGCTAATTCTGCTCTTATGTTTTCTGCACCTTTAGTTTGTAAATCTTGTTTATATAAAATATCTGCTAATTCATCTGCTTGCATCCCTAAAGATTCTGCTAATGCATTCTGTTGAATTACATTCATAGCACTAAAATCTGCAAATCCACCTGCTTGTTTTTGTAATTCTTGAGCTAATGTTACTTGGTCTCCCTGTAGCGCCGCTGCTCTTGCTCTTTCTAAATTTATATCTCTACCTAATAATAACTCAGCTTGTAATTCTTTTTCAATTGATTGTTCAAAATTAAGTAAAGCTTCACCTGCGGCCGCAACTTGGGATAATTCTGCTCCAAATTCTGCTGCTGCTTGGACTGCTCTACCTATTTCAACAGGGTTAGATCCTAAATTAGCTCTAATAATACCTGTAGTTTTAGCTATAGTATCAAATATTTTTTGCTGAGTAATCTGAATTCCAGATTGTTTTTGCATTTCTAGAGTAGTACCTACTACATTTTCAAAGTTATCTTCAGTACTTTCTCCTTGTCTTTCTGATAAAGCCGCTAAAGCATTAGCTGTTTGTTGTTGAAGTCCTACTTGTTTAACTAATTTAGTAGTTGAAACTAATGTATCAGTTGAAAATGAATTAATAAAACCTAATTGTTCATTTATACTATTAAAAGTTTCTAATAATTTAGTACCTGTAATATTTAAATTGCCTGAGACTGCCGCTGCTTGGCTTAATTCATTTCTAAATCCTGCTGCTGCTTCTCTAGTTGCTAAAGTATTCTTTTGTAATTGAACTATTTCTTTATCAGCTTGCATTATACCTTTAAATAATTCAGCTAATAAAGCAAGAGGGCCAAGAGCTTTCATAAGACTTTTACCTACAGTTCCAAGCATTTTACCTAGTACTTTAGTTTTGTCTCCAGCAGTTGCTACTTTTGTTCCTCCTTTTGTTAAAGTTGCAGATAATTTTTTTCCTTCATCAACAGCATCCCCTAAACCAAGAACTTTTGCAAATTTTCCTCCTCCTACTTTGTTAAGAACATCATCAAAACCCCCAAGTAATTTACCACCAATTCCTGTTCCTTTTTCTATTTCATCTTGTCTATTTTGAAGGTTTTCAAATTGGCCCGCTCTTTTAGCTAATTCATCATTTCCAGCAGCATACAATTCTAATAATTCTTTTTCACTATCACTTAAATCTTCATTATTTTTTACATAATCTCGAATTAATGATGCTCTTTTTTCATCACTTTCTTCTGCAAGATAAGAAGTTGCAAGATCATCTTTCATGATCTGAGAAGCTTCTAAACCAAATTGAACACTTTGCTTTCTAGCTTCTAATTGTTTTTTTTCTAAATCTTCTATAGATCCCATTCCCACAGCAACATCTGCTATGTCACTAAAAATGTCTCTAGTAAAGTTTTGAATTTCTCTGAATTGTCTTTTAGCGGCTGATGCTTGTTCAGTACTTGCAGTAACGGCTTTAACCATTCTCCTTACTTCATCAGTTAAGCTTCTTTGAATAAAGAGAATATCAGATATCACTTGCTCTTGAGAAGCAATTTCTTTATTTAATTCTTTTTGGTTTTTTATGTCTTCCTTAGAAGGACCTTGTTTTTCAGCCATTTACACAGAATGATTTATTATAAATATTACTACTTATAACTTGCTTTATTTTTATATTGTTTTGATGCCTTTATAAACTCGGGTGTGTTTATAGTACCATCAGGATTAATCATTGTTTTTTTATTTGAATCCTTGTTTTGAGATTTTGCGGCATTATTTCGTTCTGTATAGTAATTATTTATTTCATTAAAAGTAAATTTTCTAAGCCATATAGGCATGTTATAAACTGTGTGCCAGTCATAACCGCCTTGCCCATGAAAACATATTTCATGAATTTGTTTAAATACTGCTTTTCTAAATTGAGGAGCTATTTTAGATGTCAGGCCAAAAAAAGCTAATCCCAATTGGAAGGTCTGCTTTTTCGTCTCGTCCTTCGGGAAAAAAAGTCAGATCAACGTCTGGGGTTCTTTCTTTCATATGTTTTCTTAATGCCCTAGCATCTTGTGCTAGGAGATATGAATCAATAAATTCACTAATTTTAGATTTTTCGGTCTCACCATTTACAGAAATGATCTGTTGTTTTAATCTAGTAGTAACTAATGGTATATCTTTTTTATTAATTTTAGAATACCCTTTTATTTCGGCATCAATTTTTCTTTCATCACCATGAGTTGTCATTTTATACTCAAGTACTGCTTTACTTGCTGGGAGTGTAATTGTAAATTTATTTTCAGTAGCATTTTCTACATCTTCATGTAATGGTTTTGGAGATAAAGCTGTTAAGTCAATTTCTTGATCAACTCCACCAAATTTAAATTTATATTCTTTACCATATCCTAACATACGAGCCGCAACCATTAACGCATTTTTGTCACCTATTAATAAATCATTATAATTAAATTTAGTAACAATTAAGGATTTTAATAATTTATCTATTACAATTCCTTCTGCAATATAAGATTGATTTGATAAAATATCTTCTTCCTTAGCGGTCATATATTTCATCTCAATTTGACCTTCAGATAAAGGTGAATCTTTTGGATATAATTTGCCTTTTGAGGGTAAATCTACTGTTTCAGTTGGTAGTTTAAATTCTGCCATAATCTTTATTTAATATAACATCTGTTGATGATAAATATCAACATAATAAAAAATTAGTACAAAGCCAAGCAATTGACAAAAAAGGGCGTGCAATGCACGCCCTGGGTGTAAATAATTATAAAGGTTATATTGCCATATTTAATGGCTCGGTAAATAACCACCCGACATGATTCTTTTGATTTAAACTAAAGAATAACTTATCCATTTGACCACCACGTCTATTTTTACTAAACCAGATAGCTCTTTGACCATCTTGTTGAAATTTAATATGAGCCATGGCAGTAATCATGTGCTTAAACCTGTTACTACCGGCAAATTCACCACCTTTAGTAACCTGTTGAATAATCATAAAATTAGTATTTCTTTTACTTTGATTCTCAGCTTTATTATGTTTTTCAAATAAATTTAACAATTGAGTTTCTGCACTTTTCATAGTACCACCATGGAAATCACAAACAGCAACTGCAAGCTCTGCAAATGAATCTACTAAAACTGAATCCCATCCTTCACTAAGGATTGATTTTAATATAACTAATGGATCATTTTCAATCCAATCACCCATAAACAATATAGGTAATTTACCAAATTTAGGAAATCTTTTAACCATACCAACCATATCAATCTGAGTCATCTCACCTGATATAAACAATACTTTATTTCCATTATTTTGCATATTAGAAAGCATATCTAATAATACGGTAGTTTTACCAACACCTGGATCACCTACGAATGCAACATTAGTACCTTTCATCATACCACCTTCATTTGAAAGTAAAGCATCCATTTTAGTATTAGTTTTCATTGGAACAAACAATGCTGGATCGAATTTAAAATCATCCATCATCATAGTAGTTGGCTTAAACCTTCTTACTACATTACCACCTTTAAGGCTTGGTCTACCTCTTTTAATTTTTACTGAATTATTCATAACCTTTATTATTATTAATTATTTACAGGGTAAATATACGCTTCCTCCCTCAGGTAACCAAATTTTTCCGCGGAAAAAGACGAAAGCCCTTTTAGAGGGCCAGGCTTTTTACGTGATTTTACGTCGTTCACGGAGCGATTTTGGAACTACTCAACACCGAGATGGTGAATATACGATTATTATTTGTGGTAACCAAATTTCTCGCGTGAAAAAGAAAAAAAAAGCTTGACTAAGTCAAGCTCTTTTGAGGAATATATGTGAAGGGAAAATATTTTTAGAAATTTAATACACAGTAATCTGGTTGAACTGTCATTGTTATTTCTTGGGCAGCGTTTTCTGTATCCCAATTAAAATCACCAAAATTAGCTTCTGTAATAAGAGCACCTTTTATAATCCATTCAGATACTATATCTCCAACAGGTCCTAAAACGTTAACCGTTAGGTCTTTTTTATAGAAATCTGAATAACCATCTCTACCTGTTACTGATTCGTGATGTAATCTAACCCATTCCATTACTGCTTGAGCACCAGAAGGAGTTACAGGATCAAACAGTGTGAACTGAATTGTGTTCCATACTGTTTTTCCTTTTACATATCTTTGTACGTTAATATGGTTCAAAGGTACTGTACCTTGGGTAAGTGAAACTGCTCCTACACCTTTCATGATATATGATGGGAATCCATCTACATACAGAAGAAATCTATTCTTTTGTTTGGGTTCAAAAGCGGTGTAAAAAATTTCGTTGCTATCTAATACTGCCATTTTACTTTGCGTTTATTATAAATATAATTTTTTTAAACTTTTATGCTGGAAATGTAGCTCCAGTTGGTAATACATTAAAATCTAATATTATAAATTCAGCTGTTTTAGTTGGTTGTAAGAATATTTGTCCTACTAACTCATTTCTATCAACTACATCCGCTGTATTATTTGATTCATCCATTACTACTTTAAAGGCATACAATCCTTGTCTTTGTTGTACTGATTCTAAATAAGGGTTAACTGAAGTTAAGAAGCTATTTCTTGTTGCTGCTGAATTTTGTTCAAATACTAAATTATCAGAGATTTGAGAAATAAAGCTTTTAACAGCTATTAACAACCTTCTAACATTTACTCTATCAAGCGCACTTGCTCTCTTTTGTAATGTTTTTTGTCCAAATACTACAACTCCACTTCCAGGGAATGTAGCAATTGGGTTTACATTTGCTTCGTATAATGTATCTCTATTTCCAGCTGTTAATTTTCTTTCAGCTCTTATTACATTACCTAAAGCACCTCTTGTTATACCAGCAGGAGCAAACCAAGGATCACTTGATTTATCTGTAAATGCATATACACCAGGAACCATTGTTGAAGCTGGTACCCAAACAGATCCACCTACTAATGGGTCTACTGTTTGTAACCAAGGCCAATATGTAGCTACATAGCTAGAATCCATACCATTTGCTTCAGTTACTATTGTTGAAATTCCTGTTCCATATCCATCTAAATCTATTACAGCAATTGAATCTTGACGACCTTCTACACAAGATTTAATACTTGTAATTTGTGTAGCATGGTCTGATTTATTCAATCCTGGAGCTGAGAGGATATTAAATCTAAAATCATCTTTATTTGTCATCAAACTAATAGCTGTGTTGTAATCAGCTGGACCAACACCTTGTATATTAGTTGTTGAAATATTTTCGTTAAATTTGTTAGCACCTAAACTTACTGCGTTTAATGATCCTGAAGCGTAATTGAAAAATCCACTACCTACAGCAGGGATTGAACCTGTAAATGCTGCTTTTGCAGCACCCGCTTGGTCAAAAAAGTCAGGAGTTGGCGTATCTACTGATAATACTCTAACAAATTTTGATTTATTAACATAGCTACCGGATACTTGAATATAATGGTCAGTTCCGTCCGTTCTTGCGCTTTTAGATAAATCACCAATTACTTTAGAAATATAATTATTTTGTTTTGGGTCTAATGATACATTTCTAAATTCTTCTAATACTTTTTTGTCTGTTGAAGTAGAATCTCCTCTTCTAATTGCAATACTAAAAGTACCAGATGATGTGTTAGCAGATGTAATTTCCCAAATAACATTATCTGCTGTACCTAAGTTACCTGAAGAACCAGATATACTGTTCATTATATCACCTTCAGCTAAAGTAGCTAATTGAAAAGCTACTGCTGCATCAGCGTTTAAAATATTTTTTGATTTAGCTGGAGTAAAACTTCCACTTACTACTCTAGTTACTAGCAAACTAGAACCACCTTGTGAAAAGTAGTTATTAGCTGCTGTTGAAGTAAGATAAGAATATTGTACCGAAGCACTTGTAACAGCACCGCCAAACACTGATTGATATTCAGAAAAAGAACTAACTAATGTTGGGATATTAACTGGACCTTTAACTGCAGGACCTATAATTGCTGCACCAGCTTGTACAGGCTGTCCTTCTATAAATGATTGGTCAGTTTCTCGGGCTAATACACCAGGAGATAAAAGAGTTTCTGCCATTTTACGTTATTATTTTATATTATTTTCTTATAAATATTGAAACTTTTCTCAAGAAATTAATTTTTTTCCGTTGATTTTGTTTCTTCTTTTAAGGTTAATTCCCCTGTTTCTAGGTTAATATCACCTTCTCCATATTTATCTTGAAGTTTTTTTCCTAATGAATTATTTCCTGCAACGACTTTATCTAAGTCATTAAAAATATTTCTTTTTTGAACTTCTAGTTGGCCAATTCTAAATATTAGTTGAGATAAACCTTCTTGACCTTTTTTTATATCATTTATCTCATTGTCTTGTAACTTGATTACATTACTCATAGTGTAAACTTTGGTTATAAATATATATTAATTGATTATAATTTAAGGAGTAGTAACACCTCTTTTGCTAACTACTATAGATGCCATTTTATTAGCAAATCTAATTGATTTGCTCATATCTTTTGTTTCAAAATATTTACCTATAAAGGCAGCTGTAAAAGTATCTCCAGCACCACTTACATCAATAGTTTGTTGTGGGTTAGGTGATTCAAAAATTTTACCTTCATATTGGGCACCTTTAGCACCTAATGTAGTAATAATATTACTTTTAGTTAATAGTGGATTATTTAAACGTTCATCTTCATTTAACTTAATAAACGTATAATCCATTATCATATCATTATTTAATTTTCTTTTTGAGTCTAATATTGATAATGAAGATAAAGTGCCTATAATAGTAATGTCTTTATCTGTTAAAAAACCTTTATTATAATCACTAACAATTACAACATCAGCATCTGATATTTTTTTAACTAAATTATCGTTCCATGTTATAGGTTCAATTTTATCTTCTCCTTTATCTACTCTAATAAACATTTGATTAGATTTACTTTCAACATATCTAGTTTTAGTTATTACTTCATTTTGTTGAATAACATCAATTCTAGATTCTTTAAACATTGATCTAATATTATTAGCAGTATTTTGAGACATTCCTGCATTGGAAATTTCTGCTGTTGGGTTTAATACTGGGACGGGTGCTTCAGGACAAATTCTATCTACTTTACAGTAAATAAATTCATCATAACAAGCTTCTCCTATAATTACTACATTCATTATTTATCTCCTACTCTGATTCTATAGCTATCCTCATCAAAATGTTGAGTTGATACTTCAAATATTTCTGAATTATCTTCTAATGCTATTAATTGGTGTGGTTGTCCTCTTTCAATTGTGATACAAGTTCCAGTTTTTATTATTATGGAATCTTCTACTCCTTTTTCTGTATCTAACCAAATATATTCAAAACTTCCTTTACCTACATACCAACTTTCTTTTTTAATAACATGGTAATGTAAAGAAAATTTATTTCCTTTTTTAAAAAACCTTAATAATTTACCACAATATTCTTCATCATTGTGAATCCATATTTCTTCACCCCATGCTTTTGGGACTATTTTAGGTTGTACTATCATAATTCTTCTATACGTTTTGATTTGTCATCTATAATTAAATCTACAGAAGGTTTAACTTCAACACCATAAATTTCAGAATAACCTACAACTAAGTCATCAAATTTACATCCCCATTCTGTAAGTTGCTCTTTTGTAAATTTATATAAATTTCTTTTAGAATGGCCCCCTCTAGCAGTCCAATAAGTTATATGCCATCCTTCATCTTTTAATTTATTAATTTTATTAATATTTTTTTGATTGGGCTCTGCTAATTCATATGCCCTTTTATCCCCATAAAAACATATAGTTTCATCAATATCAACTAATGCTCTTTTTTGTCTATCAGGATATAATTTACTCTCTATCATTATTAAGTATATTTGTAGTTGAATAATTTTTTATTCTAGGGTAATATACAATCTTTTTTGCATGTTCCCCACCAACTACGTCTTTCCCTTTCCAATCTTCTCCAACAACTAAAAAGTCTGGTTGGTATTGCCAAATTAACATATCTAGTTCCTCTCTACTATCAAATGTTAATACTTTATCTATAAATCTTAAACAATTTAAATGGTATACTCTATCCTCAAGTGTATTATAAGGTCTATCTGGACCTTTATCTTTAGCTACTTTTTCATCTGAATCAATCCCCACGGTAAGTTTATCTCCTAATGTAGAGGCATAATTAAATAAACTTAAATGTCCCCTATGTAACACATCAAAACACCCATTTACCCAAACTCTTTTCATATTTTGCTTAATTTGTGTTTTAAAATATATTTTACTTTATCTAACACATATTCAGGTTTAATTTCTTTATGGCATATGTGTTGTGCTGTAGTTCCTTGATGTCTAGGACACCAATCCCAATTTCCTCTATCAAATGTAAATCTTGTATCAGCCCAACAATTATTACATACAGAATGATTTTCTACTTTTAACATATTTTGAGTAAAATCATAACCATAAGGAACAAAATTATTAATCATTAAAGTATACTTATTTAATGCCCAATTTGCCCAGGATACCCCAGATCCTAATCCTATAAATAATTCTGCATGATGTAGGAAATTCCATGTCCATTTCCATTCTCTTCCTCCTCTATCTATAACATTAGGGCATTCAAATCCTTCGTAAGAAACACTTACTACTTTATATCCTAAATTAGTTAAATCTTTAGCTAATTTTTCCCAATAATGGTGTGGCCATTCTTTCATCCCTGCTGTAGAGCGGGGGGCTATAACAATGTATTTATCCGGAAAAGGGCTTTTTTCAGATGGTGTAAAATCAATCCCATAATTTATTTCTTTATAAGGAACACCTAATATATCACTAGCGGCTTGAATTAAAGGAATCGTATTTGGTTGTTGAGGATGATAATTACCTTCATCCCATTTTCCATCTTTATTTCTAAACCATCCTAATTGATAACAAGCATAATAACCTTCTAATGAAGAGCCAGGTTTTACAAATTTTAGATTTTGGTATTCTGGAAGTTTTTCAAACCATTCATTATGGAAAGTAGATACTGTAACATCACATTGAAATTTCTTTTGAAATTCTACTACTTGAGGGGCCCAAGCTAAAGTATCTCCTGTTGATTTAGAATCAAATGAAACAAATATTTTTTTACCTTTTAAATCAAATTCATGGACAATTTTACCATTAATTTTAATTATCCAAGGAGTGTAATATCTTCTATTACACTTTGTCCACATATTATTTTTGATTTCACTTGTGTGAACCGTTTTATTTGTGTCCTTATCTATAAATTCTACTTTATACTTCCCGTATCTAGTACCTGTAACTTCAACTTTAGGTTCGAATTCAAATGATATTAAAAACTTTGTGTCCTTATGAACTGTCGCCATTTAATAAAGATTTATATAACTCAATATGCTTTTGTGCAAATTCTTTAACTCCATTACTATATTCTACTGAATTGTATTTTACAGGAGTATTAATAACTTTTAAAAGAGTATGTTCATCATTTACAGAATTACCTGTTAATCCATCTATAAAATTATCATACTCATCCCCATAATGTGGTAAATTATAAGCCATAATTCTTAAATTATTGGATATAGCTTCTTTTAATACCACTGGGTTGCATTCCCATGTAGATGTAAATAACATTAAATCCGCCATTTTATAAAATTCATCTACATTATCTCTTTCTCCATGTATTATAACGTTGTCAGGTAAATCTTTTGTTATTGGTTCCCAATAGTTTTTAAAGTTACTTGCTTGATTTCCTATAAAATGAAAAATATAAGTAAATTTATATTTATCCCATAAAGATCTTGCTATATCTAAAGCATAACCCTGATTTTTACCTTGTGTCCATAATCCTACATTTACAATATGTTTTTCACCATATTCTCTCCAACCTTCATTTTTAAGTATAGTTTCTTTAGATAATGAACTTCTAATAGAAATGTCAATAGGATATGGGATTAATGATTTAATTTTTGCCTTTTTATTTTTATACTTATTATTTAAATGATCATCAACTACAAACGCATAAGCATCGGGATCAAATTTTTTATCTTTATCTGGATCAAATCCCATCCCATGAGGACTTTCTATAATTTTATATTTTCTATTTTTTTTATATAGTTTCTTTTGTAACTCAGTATTAAATTTATTAAAACTATCAAATGCTTCTGGGGGATCTTCTACATGGATAATATCAATATTATTTTCTTCAACAAATTTAACTATTGTATTTTGTTTTTCTTCAGTAAAATCATCCCAACCACAAGTAAAAAAATTAGACTCTGGAACTAACTTTCTAATCTGTTCTCTTTGTACAATAAATTGAGTAGCATATCGCCTAAATTCAAATACAAAAATTTCATAATTAGTATATTGTTTTAAAGCTTGTATTCTTTTAAGAAGAAATTGGGGCATACCACCTGTACTTAAGTGTGGTGCTAGAAATAAAACTTTTTTGACTGCTCGCATAACTTAAATATAATAAACTTTATTCACGGAGTCCCGGAATATTATTAATGTCTGAAACTGTTTCTGATGTAACTGTTATTGTTGTTTTAGAATTTACTTTCTTAATTGCTGTTAAATCTTTTTGATATACATCTGGAATGATATAACCTCTAAGTCTAATATCAAAATTACCTGCGACAAATCTATCAGACCCTACTGTTGTTTCTACTGATGTAGCAAAAGAATCAATAAATGCTCTAAATTTAAATCTTTCTGGGTCACCCCAATATGCATCAGAAGCATATTCACATGCTTCAATAATTTTATTCATTTGTTCCATATAGTATGTTTGGATTAAACAACTATAATTTAATGTAAC
>MDSV01059090.1_pt1 | contig 20854 bp, 21 predicted proteins | sample 810851 | NCBI WGS metagenome assembly MDSV01 (sample SAMN05326640, study PRJNA326480) | marine metagenome | isolation source: seawater | place: Atlantic Ocean: North East | collected 2012 | reverse complement strand
TCTTATAACATGGACAATAAATAATTGTTTCGATGCTGGCATCAAACACGTTTATGTAAGTTCAGATAGCAAAAAAATACTAAGCATTTCAAAAAAAGCTGGAGCAGAATGCATCATTAGACCAAAGGTACATGCGCAAGATTATTCAACATCTGAGTCTGCATGGTTACATGCTCTAGAAACAATTGAATCATACGGTGTAAAATCTGAGTGGATCATTGCACCACAAGTCACTTCACCACTTCGATTTGCAAGTGATATAAGAAAAGCATCAAACTTATTAAAAAAAACTAAATATGATAGTTTCTTTTCTGGCTGCCTTTTTGAGGACTTACTTATATGGCACAAACAGGGAAAAAAATTATCGAGCCTTAATTATGATTGGAAAAAAAGAAAGAGACGGCAGGATTTTTTCACCCAATATGTGGAAAATGGGTCATTTTATATGTTCAAGTCAAAAAAATTTAAAAGAAATGGTAATAGACTTTGTGGTAAAATTGGTGTTATAGAAATGAAACCTTGGCAGGTTTTTGAGATTGATAGTCATGATGACATGAAGCTTGCAGAAATATTAATGAAAAGGTTTATTTTGAAGGGTAAAAATTATAAATGAGTGAACATTCAGGAAGATTAGTTTATCATAATGGAACTTTTGTTGATGAGCTTGATGCAAGAATATCTATTTATGACTCTGCTTTGATGTTTGGAGATATGGTCTTTGAAATGACTAGATCATTTAATAAAAAACAGTTTAAACTTAAACAGCATATCGATCGTTTATTTCATGGTATAAAAATTTTAGAAATACCAATAAATATATCGCCAGAAGAATTAGAGAAAATTTGTTACGAAACAATTGAGAAAAATGAACATCTTTTCTTAGATGATGATGAACATAGACTAATGATTAATGTTAGTAGAGGACCTCTGGGCATCTATAGTCACCTTTTTGAAAATGGTGCTGAGCCCACTGTAATCGTCTCTGATTTTCCTTTGCGATGGACTGTTTCAACATTTGCAAAATATTATGAAAACGGCATTAATTCTGTTATTACCTCACAAAGGGCCATCCCCGCTTCACTGATGGATCCAAAAATAAAAAATAGAAGTAGAATGTGGTATCAGATGGCTAATATTGAAGCTTCTAAAGTAAAAGGAAATGATAATTGGGCACTATTATTAGACACAGATGGTTTTATTGCAGAAGGAACAGGGGATAACTTCTTTATAATTAAGGATGGCAAGATTTATACTCCAGAAGGCAGAAACATATTAAGAGGTATCTCGCGAGATTATATTTTTGAATTAGCAGAACAGCTTAATATTGAGTGTTACGAAAAAAATATTGAGCCTTACGACGTATATCTTGCAGACGAAGCTTTTCTTACTGGAACTCCATTCTGCATACTTCCAACAACATATTTAAATGGCAAAGAAATTGGTAATGGTAAAATGGGCAAAATTACACAGAATTTACTTGATAAATGGTCACAAAATGTTGATTTAGATATAATGAAACAAATTAGGTCTTATTATGTTGAACCGAAAAAAAATAACATCAAACAAGCTCCTTCCCCATATCAATTTAAAGGCTAGTAGTAATGGACTTAGATCTTGCTAATAAGAATGTATTAATTATTGGCGCATCAGGGGGTATTGGATCTGCTATAGTCAATACTTTCAATGAAGAGGGTGCAAATTTATTTCTTGTAGGAAGAAATCTTATTAAACTAAAAAGATTATCAAAAAGCTTACACTCAGAAAATAAAAATATTTTTATTGAACAATGTGATGTCTTAGATACGTCAAGTCTTATTAGGCTATACAATAAAATTAAAAAATTAAATTTAAAATTTCATACCTTAGTTTTAAACATCGGCGATGGTAAAAGTATTAATAAAGCAGTTACAAGTAAATCACATTGGGAAAAAGTTTGGGATGTAAACTTTAATACATCCTTATATCCAATCAGACATTTTCTGCCTGTGATGAATAAGAATAGTAGCATTATCTTTGTTTCATCAATTGCTGGAATTAAAACAATTGGTGCCCCTACTGATTACAGTGTTGCAAAAGCAGGTATAATTGCTTTGGCACGAAATCTTGCTTTAAAGTTAGCACCAAATATAAGAGTAAATTGCATTGCACCTGGAAATATTTTTTTTAAAGGTGGAAACTGGGAAAGTAAATTAAAAATAAATAAGACGCATGTTTTAAATATGATTAAAAATAATGTACCACTTAAACGTTTTGGTACACCTGAAGAAATTGCAAATACAGTTATTTTTCTCGCATCCAAAAGATCAAGCTTTATAACAGGTGAAGTACTTGTAGTCGATGGCGGTCAAATATTAAATTAGGATTTTATGATTAGACATTTTGAACTAAATAAAAAAAATATTATTATAACTGGTGCAGCAGGACTTCTTGGAAGATCTCATGCGCAAGCTGTTGCTGAGGCTGGTGGAAATCCAATTTTGATAGACATTGATATGAAAAATATGAAAAGTGTAAAAAATTGCATAGACAAAAACTACGATGTTACTTGTGAAATAATCAAATGCGATATTACCAACGAGAAAATATTGCACAAAATTTCTAAAAAAATAATGAAAAAATTTAATTCAATAGATGGCATAATAAATAATGCTGCTAGAAATCCAAAAGTTGATAAAAAATTTAATAATTTTTCCCGATTAGAGAACTTTAAAATTAGTGAATGGTATAAGGATATAGATGTGGGATTAACTGGTGCTTTTTTAGTTTCTAAGGTATTTGGTTCACTTATGTCAAAACAGAAAAATGGAGGAATAATAATTAATATTTCATCTGACCTGGGTATCATTGCTCCTGACCAAAGGCTTTATAGAAATAGTATGAGAAAAAAAAACAATCAATTTGTAAAGCCTGTGTCTTATTCTGTGGTAAAGCATGGTATTATTGGCTTGACAAAGTACCTAGCTACTTATTGGCCAGATAAAGTCAGATGCAATGCATTATGTCCTGGTGGTATTTCCTCCAATATTGATAAAACTATTGAAAGAAGAATTACTCAATTAATACCCATGGGAAGAATGGCACACAAGGATGAGTATCAGGGTGCAATCATATTTTTGCTATCTTCAGCGTCTAATTATATGAATGGCGCAATTCTGAATATTGATGGTGGACGAACTGCTTGGTGATTGAGTTAATGTGTAAATCAAAAAATGAATAACTGTTATTATTGCAAAGATCAGATGAGTGTTATGCCACCAAAAGTAATATCTTATGGTGTCAGAGATAATAAAAAATTGAATGTCATTCAATGTACAAAATGTAGTCTTGTATATTTAGATAATCATAATCACATCAGTGATGAGCATTATGAAAATTCAGGAATGCATGGAAACCAAATGTCTTCACTTGATGATTGGCTTAATGATACGTCTATTGATGACACAAGAAGATTTAATCAATTATATAGCTTGATTAAAAATGCAAATGTTGTTGATGTTGGCTGTGGCAATGGAGGTTTCTTATCTAAATGTATTGGCCACGCCAAGTCCATAAAAGGTATTGAGCTTGAAAATAGAGTTATTAATTATTGGAAAGATCAAATACAAATTGAAAAATCATTCTCAAATAATGATAATAATTTTGATTTATTCACTGCCTTTCATTTACTAGAGCATATAAAAGATCCAATATCGTTTCTATCTAAAATAAGAAACAAAATGTCTGACAATTCAATTTTAGTTATTGAAGTACCAAATTATGATGATGCATTAATTAAAACATATAAATTAAAAAGTTTTAAAAAATTTACTTTCTGGTCTCAACATCTATATTATTATTCTCCAACAACATTGAAAAATATTTTACGAACTTCTGGTTTCAAGGTAAAAAAAATTAATCAAATTCAGAGATATCCGCTGTCTAATCATTTATACTGGCTATGCAAGGGAATTCCTGGTGGTCATAATAAGTGGAATTTTCTTAACAATACGCAAATATCACGCACATACGAAAAATTATTGCAAAACTTATCACAATGCGACACTTTACTTGGTTATTTTGTGAAAGATGGTAAATAATAATTGAGCTATTAAATTTATATGAAAAAAATAAGTAACAAAAAAATTTTGATAACCGGAGGAACAGGTTCGTTTGGAAAAGCATTTGTATCAAAAATTCTTTCTTTGGCACCAGATATCGAGCGCTTAGTTATTTATAGTAGAGATGAATTAAAGCAGTCAGAGATGTCAAAAGAATTTCCTACTGATAAATATGGGGGTATCAGGTATTTCTTAGGCGATGTTAGGGATGCAGATAGACTTAATACTGCACTTGAGGGAATTGATACTGTAATACATGCAGCAGCATTGAAACAAGTGCCTGCAGCCGAGTATAATCCTTTTGAGTTTATTAAAACAAATATTATAGGTGCCCAAAATATTATTCAGTCCTGTATGCAAAATGACGTAGAAAATGTAATTGCACTTTCAACTGATAAGGCGTGCTCTCCTATTAATTTGTATGGTGCTACAAAATTGTGCTCAGACAAACTATTTGTATCAGCAAATTACTGGAGAGGTAAAAAAAATAAAAGCTTCTCTGTAGTGAGATATGGAAATGTCATGGGAAGTAGAGGTTCAGTAATCCCACTCTTTTTAGAAAATAGAAATAAAAATAGTTTGCCTATAACACATAATGAAATGACAAGATTTAATATCACTCTTGAAGATGGAGTCAAAATGGTCCTATGGGCTCTTGAGAATTCGATTGGGAGTGAAATATTTGTACCTAAGATTCCAAGTTACAAAATTCTTGATTTAGCAAAGGCAATAAATCCAAATGCGGCAATTAAAATAATTGGTGTTAGACCAGGTGAAAAGATACATGAAGAGATGATAAGTTCGAGCGACAGTGCATTTACATTTGATCTAGGAGAATATTACGCAGTACTCCAATCAGGCTATGACGAAAAAATAAACTATTATTCCAAAAAAGGTTTTAAAAAAGTTAGAGAAGGCTTTAGTTATAATAGTGGGACCAACGATCAGTTTCTTAATGTAAATGAGATTAAGGAATTGATCAAATTGAACATTGACAATAATTTTGAATAGTAGAATGATTCCATATGGAAAACATGAAATAACTAAAAAAGATATTTCTGCAATTGAAAAAGTTCTAAAATCTAAATTTATTACTCAAGGTGTACATGTACCTAAGTTTGAAAATAGTGTCTCAAGTATAGTATCATCCAAATATGCTGTAGCCGTAAACTCAGCAACTTCAGCTCTGCACATAGCTTGCTTAGCATTGGGCATTAAAAAAGGAGACCTAGTATGGACATCAGCAATATCATTTGTTGCTTCAGCAAATTGCGCAAAATATTGTGACGCAGATGTAGATTTTCTTGATATTGATAGGGACACTTTTAATATTTCAATAGATTTATTGAAAATTAAGTTAGTTAAGGCCAAAAAAAATAATAGGCTTCCAAAATTGATTATTGTAGTTCATATGTGTGGTCAATCATGTGAAATGAAACAGATCAAAAAATTATCCAAAATTTATGGCTTTCAAATAATTGAAGATGCCTCACATGCTTTGGGGAGGTAAATACGATAAATTTAGTGTTGGTTCATGTAAATATAGCGATATAACAATATTTAGTTTTCATCCGGTTAAAATAATTACTTCAGGTGAAGGAGGTATGGTTACGACTAATAAAAAATTTATTTATGATAAATTAACTTATTTTAGAACTCACGGAATAACAAGAAATAGAAATTTAATGATGCAGAATGATGGTTTTTGGCATTATGAGCAAATTGACCTTGGGTATAACTATCGCATGACTGATATCGCAGCTGCCTTGGGCAATAGTCAATTAAACAGACTTAGTCAATACGTAAAGAAAAGGAATAAACTTGCGGAAGTATACGACAAAATGTTAGAGAATTTACCTCTTGAGCTTCCAAAAATACAAAAAAGAGTAGTTTCAACCTATCATCTTTACGTAATAAGAATTGATAGTAATGAAACTAAAATCAGTAAAAAATTTTTAATGGAAGAATTAAAAAAGCAAAACATTGGACCGAGTTTTCACTATATGCCTATATACAGGCATCCTTATTATAAAAAGCAAAGGATAAAATATAAACCCTTAATTAATTCAGAAGATTACTATTCAAGAGCAATAAGTATTCCAATATACCCCACAATGAGAAATGAGGATCAATTCAAAGTTATAAAAGCTCTAAAAAATATATTAGAGTAAAATATGAAAGATAAATCGTGCCCAAGTGAAAAAAATCCTGTTTTCATAATTAATGCTGGTCGATCTGGATCTCAGTTTATCCAAAGGCTGATTAAAAGTTCAAATCATAAAGTAATATCGAATCATGAATATGGATTAGTTGATTTTAAACCAGAGCTTGTGAAATATCAATTTACAAAAAAAAAATCAGATTTAAATAGTTTTGAAAAAGTTTTTTTAAATAAGTATATAAAAAAAATTTCTCATAAGAAAAAATGGATAGATAGTAGTTATGTTTTATGCGAAGAAATTATTTTTAAAAATCTATTAAAATATTATCCAAATTTAAAAGTCATTCATCTTATAAGGCATGGTGATCAGGTAGTTTCATCATGGTATAATAAATTGAAGGGTGAAATTTATGGTAATAAGGAAATGAAAAAATTAAATTTATTTCTCAACAATAAAAAGAAAATGTTAAAACGAAACAAAAAAAATTTTTGGAACCAAAATTTATACGGATGTAGCAACGAAAGATTTATGAGTTTATCTCAGTTTGAAAAAATATGTATGCATTGGAGACATTCTAATAATGAAGCAAGAAAAATACGAAAATTAGTGAAAAAAGAAAATTTCATGGAAATTAAGTTAGAAGATTTTGTGAATTCAGAAAAATTAATTTTGAAATCTTTTAAATTTATGAATATCCCTCTCAAAAAACGCAAAAATTATTTTAATCTTACCCCTCACAATATTCATAAAAGGCAATCATTTAAATTAAATTACAGTCAAAAAATTATTTTTGATAGAGTTTGTGGAAAAACAGTTAAGTCATTTGGCTATAAAAGTTCTTCTGTAGGTGCTATTAATTATGAGAAAAAAGATTTGATAATCAATTTATAAATCACTATAAGCCTACTAATGAACAGCATGAATAACTTAAAATGTGACTTTTGTGGAAAGCAGAGTCTTGAACTTAGTTATACTCCTCCAACAACTGAAAGAGATTTGAAAATATACACATGTAAAACATGTGGCTTGGTACAATCATGGCCAAGATTATCTGGGGTATATGAAAGAGTGGTAAATGTAACTGGAGAAGCGGGCTGGGGAAGAATCAGATATGGAAAGAGACTTACTTTAGGCAAATCAAGTAAACTTATTAAGAAATATATCGATTTTGAAAAAATAGATAGAATTTTAGACATAGGGGCGAATAGATTTTATTTCCTTCATTCTATCATACAAGAATATCCAAATGTAAATGCAACAGGAATTGAAAATGATATTGTGTTAATGGATGAAGAAAAAATCGATAATTCTATAGAAGTAATAGGCAAGAAATATGAGGACGTTAGTATAGATGCAAACAGCTTTGATTTGATTCACTGTTCACATACAATGGAGCATGTAACGTGCCCAAAACATCTTATTGAAAAAGTAATTGAGTGGCTTAAGCCGGGTGGCCATATTTACTTTGAGGTTCCGAAATTAGAAATGATTGTAGAACCAGATACCATTACTGAATTTTTTATTGATAATCATTTATTTCATTTCTCTAAAAAATCTTTTTTAAAATACTTCAAAAACAATTTTGAAATTCTTGAGTTTGTAGAAGATTTAAACTCAATAGCTTTCGTTGCAAAGCTGGTAAAAAAAGATAATTTTAAAAAAAATGCAGAATTAAATTTTGAAAATGAATTTGACTATGCCTATAAGCTTATAGAGGATTACAAGCAAATAAGGTCTGAAAACTTAAAAAAAATAGAAAATATTTCAAAAAAAATTAATGAAATGATTAATTCAGAAAATATTGTCTTCTGGGGAGGTGCAAGAATTTTTGATATTTATTATAAATATGGTGATATTAATTGGAATCAATCATGTGGCTTAATTGATAAATATGTCTCTGACTACGTCCAAGATGTAAACGGTATTAGAGTGCATAAGCCTAATGAACTTATTGATAAAAAAATTAATACGGTTATAGTCTTTTCAGATGAGTATTTTAATGAAATAAAAAATGAGGCACTTGCCACTTTTAAAGATATAAAAATTTTAAAACACTCAGCACTTATTTAATAAATAGCGATAATGGAATTTTTCTTAGATACAAGCAATATAGACCAAATAAAAAAATATAAGGATTATAATATATTTTCTGGCGTTACTACCAATCCATCATTATTATCTAAGGAGCCAGGACGTCCTGTAGAAAACTTAAAAAAGATTTGTGAAATAATGAAGAAGTTTCCTGTATCAGCTCAGGTTACTGAAACAGATATAGAGAAAATGGTTGATCAGGGCAAAGCCTTATCAAGAATTTCTGAAAATATTATTGTTAAGTTGCCTGCAAATAAAACCGGTTTTGCAGCACTTAATGAACTTAAAAAAAATAATATAAAAACAAACATTACCTTATGTTTTGATCCATCGCTTGCATTAATGTTTGCAAAAGCTGGTGCTACCTATGTAAGTATGATCATGGGAAGAACTGAAGATTTCAATCTTCAGCAATCATCGCTGATCTCTCGTACAAGAAAAATTTTTGACAATTATAGTATTAAAACGAAAATATTAGGTGCAAGTTTTCGTAACCCTGTTCAGGTAGAGTACGCTCTCTCACAAGGTGCAGATATACTTACTATTCCTCCAACAACAATTGACATGATATTTGAAAATCCTCTGACGAAAGTTGGATTAATAGATTTCAACACTGCGTGGGAAACAATAAATGAAAAAAATAGAGACGACTACGGAAAATAATATAGCTTACTTAAGCGAGGTTTCCAAAACATTAAGAAAGGATGTAATTGAAATGTTGCATTCAGCTAAATCTGGTCATCCAGGAGGTGCCTTATCGAGCGCAGATATTATTTCAGTATTATATTTTGGTGATATATTAAAAGTTGATCCAAATGATCCATATAATCCAGAAAGAGATTTATTTGTATTGTCTGCTGGTCATTATTGTCCCGTGTGGTATTCAGCCCTTGCAAGAAGAGGTTTTTTTCCAATTGAAGAGCTCAGTTCATTGAGAAAGTTTGGATCTAGGCTGCTTGGTCATCCTAAAATCAAAGTATTACCTGGTATTGAAAATTCAGGAGGTTCACTTGGACAAGGTTTTTCTATTGCTTGCGGCTATGCATATGCAGCAAAAAAATTTGGAAATGAAAACCAAGAAGTTTACTGTTTATTAGGAGATGGTGAACAAAATGAAGGCCAAGTATGGGAAGCTGCAATGTTTTCCTCCCATCATAATTTATCAAGTTTATGTGCTATAATAGACGTTAACAAAATACAAATAGATGGTTTTACTAATGAGGTAATGAACACAGAGCCACTTGACGAAAAATATAAATCATTTGGTTGGAATGTAATTAGAATTAATGGTAATTCAATTACTGAAATTTTAGAAGCTTTTCAAATTTTTAAAGGTGAGAAAAATAAACCTACAGCAATTATTGCTGATACCATTGCTGGCAAAGGAGTTTCGTTTCTTGAGGGTACAGTAAAATCACATGGCAAGTGGATAACCGATGAAGAACGTATTATTGCAATCAAGGACTTATCGTGAGTAAAAACATTGAATTCGACTCTCACAAACAAAGTGCTCAAGTAGCGACAAATTTAAACTATGATCCGAAAGCAAAAGAACAAAGTCAAAGAGATGCATATGCAGATCTTTTATCCACACTAGGAGACGCATATCCCGATTTGATGGTTGTAGACGCGGATCTCTCTACAGTCGGAAAAACATTCGGATTTGCGGAAAAATGGCCTGATAGACATTTGCAGGTGGGCATTGCTGAACAAAATATGATGGGCATAGCAGCAGGTCTATGTCAATACGGGAAAATTCCTTTAGTTCACAGTCTTGCGGTCTTTGGTATTGGGCGAACATTTGACCAAATTCGAGAGTCTATATGTTATTCTGAGCTGAATGTGAAAATTATTGGACTTCATGCTGGAGTAACTTTAGGTCAAGATGGTGCAACTCACCAAACGATGGAAGACATCGCTTTGATGAGTAGTCTGCCTAACATGAGTGTTGTTGCGCCAGCAGACGCATTTCAAACTAGGGCATTACTTCCACAAATTATTGAAGCCGATACTCCTGTTTACTTTAGATTATTGTTTCCTATGATGAAGAACATCACTGAAAACTTTTCATCAGATTATGGAAAACTGCAAGTTCTAACAGAAGGTAATGACTTAACAATATTTAGTTATGGTCAAACTTTACATTCGTGCTTAGAAGTTGCAAGTGAGCTTGATAAATTAGGTGTGAGTTGTAAAGTTGTAAACGTTCATACAATCAAGCCCTTAGAAACTGAGGCATTGATTGACATACTAGAAAAAACAAAAAAAGCAGTTGTTGTAGAGGAACATAATTCCTATGGCGGATTAGGTTCAATAGTATCACAGATAGCTTCAGAATACTGTCCTACAAAGATTAAGTTTATTAATACCAATGATAAGTTTGGTCTCACAGGATTACCTGATGAGATACTCGATCATTTTGGATTAAGTTACAATAATATTCTAAAAGTTTGCAAAGATATTATTAATGAAAAGTGAAAAAAAAATATGCGTGGTAACTGGGGCTAGTGGAGGAATAGGTAGTGCTATTATAAATCAACTAATATCTGATGGATTTTTTGTTATAGGGACTTACAATAATAAAGAACCAAAGTATAAATTTAGTTCATCAAAGTTTAAAAAAATTAAATTGGATTTATCTCAGGAAGATGAAATTAAAAATTTTGCTTTTAAAATCAGTAAATACAAAATTAGTGGGTTAGTAAATAATGCAGGAATGAATGACCCTAGTACTTTTGATAAAATTTCAAATGAATCGTGGCATAATGTAATTAATACAAACTTATTTGGAACCTTTAAACTTAGTCAATCACTAATTAAAAATTATAAAAAAAAAGCATCTATAGTAAATATTTCATCATTTAGTGGACAATTAGGTGGCCCTATATCAACTCACTATGCTATAGCAAAATCAGGAATAATTTCTCTTACACACAATATGGCAATTCACTTTTCAGACAAACAAATGCGAGTAAATTGTATTTCCCCAGGACTAATCAACACTAGAATGGCAAAAAACGCAAAAAATCACCCACTTTATGATAGAATTCTTTTATCAAGAGTTGGCCAACCATCTGAAGTGGCAGATGTTGTAAGTTTTCTTCTTTCAGATAAATCATCATATATAACTGGACAAACCATTAATGTTAATGGCGGTATGATTTTTTGAGATATGAAAAAAAATTTACTCGTGTTAGGAGGCGGTGAAGAGACATATCACTATATTTCTTTATTAATTAATGAATACAATATTATATTGGTTGATAAAAATTCAAGATGTGTTTGTAAACCTCTTTCTAGTCATTTTATACACTCGTCAATTTTCGATTCAAAAAAAATATTACATTTAATTAAGAAAAAAAATCTTTCCAAATTAGTTAATGGAGTTGTTTGTTTGGGAACTGACGCACCCAAATCAGCCTCTTTTTTAGCTAAAAAATTTGACTGTATATCAGTTCCTGAGAAAGCTGCAGAAATAGCTTCAAATAAAATAAGGCTTAAATCATTATTTCATAAGCTGAAAATTAATACACCAAAATATAAAGTAGCAAAAAAATATTCTGATATAGAGATATTTTTAAACAAAGTAGATTTTCCAATAATTATCAAGCCTGATGACTCGAGGGGATCAAGAGGTGTAAATATTGCATGGAATAGAAAAAAAATAAAAAATTATTTTTATTTAGCTAAAAACTTTTCAAGCACAAAGACAGTTTTGATAGAGGAGTTTATAGATGGTAAGCAGATAAGCAGTGAGTCAATAATATATAAGAATAAGGCATACAACATTGGCTATTCTGATAGAAATTATGAATTAATTAGACCTGACAGATCCACTGTGATTGAAAATGGCGGTGATCTGCCAACCTCTATTTCTAGTACAGTCAAGAATAGAATCGGAATAAATATAAGTCAAATTGCAAAAGCACTCAATATAACTAACGGAGTAATTAAAGGTGATATAATTGTAAAAGACTCTAAAGTTTATATTTTAGAAATTGCGCTTCGGCTAAGTGGTGGATATTTCTCGTCCCACAAGATTCCTTATAGTACAGGTGTAGATTTTTTGAGAATTGTAATGAAAATACTCACCAATCAAAAAGTAAAAGAAAAAGATTTTAAGGTAAAATACAATAGAGCAGTTTCTCAAAGATTTTTAATTCCACAGAATGGAAAGGTAAAAAAATATAATCAAAAATTTTCAAAAAATATGCGTAATATAATTTTTTCAAATATTAGTATACGCAAGTCTCAAACGACTAAATTTCCAAATAATCACACAGAAAGACTTGGATGCGTTATTGCAAAAGGAAAAACAAAAAAAGCTGCAATAAATAACGCAGAAAATTTCATTAAAAAAATAGCTATTACTTATAACAGTTGATCATCAAAATTTGCTTAGAAAAATCTTTTGTCAGACGTGTAAGTCATATATATAAGATGTATGTTTATAGCGGAGATCTCCTCAAATCATGATCGTGACTTAAATAGATGTTTACAATTAGTAAGCGCAGCTTCAAAAGCTGGCTTTGATGCAATAAAATTTCAGGCATTCAAAGTAGAGAGTTTATTTGCAAAAGAAATTTTACTTGCATCCCAAGAACATAGAAAAAGAGCTGAATGGACTTTTCCGATTGAGTTCCTTTCTGAAATTAAAAAAAAATGTATTTCTCATAATATAAAACTCGGAATTACTCCATTTTATTTAGAAGCAGTTAGTCACTGCAACGAATTTGTAGATTTTTTTAAAATAGCCTCTTATGAATTACTTTGGGATGATTTAATTAACCACTGTTGTAGTACAAAGAAACCTCTCTATATCTCAACTGGGATGGCAAACATGGAAGAAGTAAAAAACTGCGTAAAAAAAGTAAAAAGTCTTAACTTTGATCAACTTTGCATGATGCACTGTGTTTCATCCTATCCAGCAAAAAGTGAAGAATTAAATCTAAGTGCTATTGAAAGTATGCGGAGAGAATTAGAAATTCCTGTTGGTTGGTCTGATCATTCTCACAAAAAAGAAGTTATTTTAGCTGCAGTTCTTAAGTGGAATGCAGAGGTTGTAGAAATGCATTTAGATCTTGATGGCAAGGGTGCAGAATTTGAACCAGGTCATTGTTGGCTCCCTAATGAGGCAGAAGAAGTAATTAAGATCTGCAAAAGTATAAAGGATTTTGAAGGAAATGGTTTAAAGCAACCATCTCTTTCTGAGGAGGAAGAGCGTTTATGGAGAACTGATCCAAGAGACGGTTTAAGACCATTTTTTGAGATTAGAGAAAAATACAAAGGAAAATAAATGTGATTTTACTTTACGCTGATGGCCATTTCAAAAGGGGTTATGGCCATCTTTATAGATTAAAGACATTGAGGGATAATTTTCTAAATAATCATGATTATCTATTTTTATCTAATAATAAAATACAGCAGGATTTTTATAAAAAAAACTCACTAAACTTTGTAAATTTAGGCGACTATGATTATAAAAAAAAATATAAATTAATTATTGTCGATACCAAGCAAAAAAATATTGATTTTTTAAAACCATTATTTAAACAGCACGTAAAAAGTATTGCAATTGACACAACGTTAGAATGGACTTCAAAATTTAATTGTATTGTGTTCCCATCATTTTACATTGATGATGATGTAAAAAATAAAGCATTGAATGATAATGTATATTTTGGAAGAGAATACTCATTGATCAGAAAAGATAAAGTTGATAATTCAGAGCATTCTGACATTCTAATTACGTTTGGAGGTACAGATCCTAATAATTTAACGAAAGTTATACTTGGCAATATTAAGAAACTTTCTTCAAAATATAAAATTACTTCAATCTTAGGCCCTGGATTCATCAGTGAATTAGATGAATTGAAGAGCCAGTTCCCGAAAATTAATTTTGTGGGTCCTGTAAAAAGTACCTTTGACTATATAGCAAATTCAAGGTTGATAATTACTGCATTTGGAACAACAATTGAAGAGGTTGAGTATTTGAATAAGCCATGCATTATGTGTTTTAATTATCAACAAGATAAAGAATATTATGATAAAGTAATTGAACATTCTATTAATCCTAAACTATGGTCAAATATAGGCTCATATAAAAATATAAAATTCAATATCTTATTAGAGGAAATAGAAAGACTCATTAATATAAGGGATATTAATAAAACCATTAAGAAAAAAACAAGTGCTTGGAATGAACTTTTAAAACACGCTATCTAGAATTTTATGTCAAAAAAAGCATTTTTATTATTTCATTTAAATCTTTCCTTCTCTTCCATAGGCATACAATCAAGAAGAAAAGTAATTAAAAATTGTTACTGGCCTCTTTTGAATTTAGCAAATAAAAATAATATAAAAATTATGCTTGAGTTTTCAGGTAAAACTTTAGAGGAAATATACAACTTAGACAAAATATTCATTCAATCCATTAAGAAACTTATTATTGAAAAAAAAATTGAAATTATTGGTAGTGGTTATTGTCAAATAATAGGACCAATTGTGCCATATAAAGTAAATCTGATGAATCAAATTATAGGAAAGAATGTTTATAAAAAAATATTGAATTACACTCCGAAAATCGCGCTAGTAAATGAAATGGCTTTTTCTTCTGGTACAGTAGATTTCTATTTAGAAGCTGGATATAAAGCCATTATTATGGACAGAGATAATGTTGCATTAAGTCTTAGATTTAAAAATAAAAATAAAGTAAATGCAATAACCCACGCGCTTGGTACAAACAAAAAGGGCATATTGGTTATATGGACTGATTCAATTTTCTTTCAAAAATTTCAACGTTACTGTCATAACGAACTTTCTATTGATGAATATATGAATGAAATGCAAAATCAAATACGAAATTATGTTGGAGCAATTCCTATTTACGCAAATGATGCAGAGATTTTTAATTTTCGACCAGGGAGATTCAAGGAAGAACCTGAGTTAAAGAAATTGAATGAGTGGCAACGGATTTCAAAACTAACAACTGCACTTCAGGATAGGTTAAAAATAGAATTTGTAAGTTTAGATAGTCTAATTACTAAAAAAAATTGTAGAAACAAATATAAAGCACAACGAATAAATTCAACTTCTATGCCCGTGCCTGTTAAAAAACAGCCTAAATATAATATTTCTAGATGGGCAGTCACAGGCCGAGACGATTTTACTATGAATACATCTTGTCACAAAATTTATAATCATTTCAAAAAAAATAAAATTATTAAGAATGATAAGTGGAAGGAATTATTAAATTTCTGGTCAAGCGATTTTAGAACTCATATCGAAGAAAAAAGATGGAAAAAAATAAAAAAAGATATGAATTCATACTTAGTAAAAAATAAAATTTTAAACGATACTATCAATAAAAACACAAACAAAAAATATTTTATAAAAGAGTACAATAATAAAATAATTCCTTGCTTAGGGTATAATTTGAATAAGAAAAATGGAAAATTAGAAATTTCTAATAACAAATTTTCAATGTACTTAAATTGCAATAAAGGACTAACACTAGATAATTTAAAATTTATGAGGCATAAAAATGATAAAGAGCTAATCGGGTCATTACCTCATGGATTTCTAAACTCCATCGAATATGGAGCCGATTTTTATTCAGCAAGTATCTTAATCGAGTCAATATCAGAAAGAAAGCGGTATACTGACCTTAGAAAAGTAAAAGAACAAATATTTACTAAAGATAATGAATTATACATTTCATGTACAATTCCATTTGTCAATGGCAAGCTAATCAAAACCTATGTACTTAAAAAAGGGTCTGACAAAGTAAAAATCATGTACGATCTTAAAAATTGGGAAGTAAAGAATTCTATCATCAGGCTTGGTAATTTTATAATTAAAAATCCTATAAGAAACCAAATTATGAGTATTGTTACAAATACTGGAGGCAAAAAAGATGAACATTTCGCCATAAACAAATACTTTGATCACTCAGCACCGGTTTCTGCTTTAGTTTCTGCAACCACTGGCCTTCCTTCGAATGAGGGAAAGATACGTTTTCTCTGTGGTAATAATAGTCTAAATTTCACTTGGGATCCGTCTGCATCTGCAGTAATGCCAATGATAAAAAATATGAAAACAAATCCTATAGATTTTACACGTCTTATATTTTCAATAAGTGAGGTTGATGACACTTTTAAAGACAAGCAATTAAATTGTAATTTTAGTATAAATTTATTTCCCTAAAGTAATAATTTAATGTCAAATAATCTACAATCTAATAAAGATAATGCTATTTACTTCATTGCTTCAACCTTACCGTTGAAATATATCGAAGAAGATAAAAAAAAGAAAAAAATTATATTTGCCTGTGGTAGTGATTTATCTAAATCATGCAAGTCTATTTTTAAGAATAATAAAAAATATACTATATTAAACATTTCAAAGAATAAAATTATTCAATTATTTCAATTGTTATTTTTGTTTGCAATTAAATATAAAAGATATTCAAAAATTAAATTTTTTCATGAAACTTCAGTTTTCATATTCGATTTATTAATTATTATTTTTAAAATTAAATCTGAGTTCATTCCTCACGTAACTCTTAAATCATTTGTAAAGACGGATAAATTACCAATTTTAAACGTAAAAACAATTTTGATAACATTACTTAATCTTAAAAAAAATTTTTATACTTTAAAAGTACCTAAAGATAATCAAAAAGGCTCAGAAAACATATTTGCTGTAAAAAAATATTCTAATAACGTAATTGTTCGAGATAATTATGTAATTAAAACACTTAGAAGAAATTTTACTTCTAAAGGATTAAATTGCCTTTTTCTTGTATCAACTGATATAGATAAAAATATAAATTTAAAAAAGATTTATACATTGATAGCAAATGTTTTGGAAAAAAATAATTTTAAAATTTATTTAAAAAATCATCCACGCCCTGGAGCACGTCTTGATCTTAAGTTTAAAAACTATGAAGAAATTGATCCTTACTTACCATATGAATTTGTGAAAGAAGATTTTAGGTTTCTCATAGGCTGTGCATCAACTTCATTAGTAAATGCGCCTAAGCAAACTACAGTTATTTCGATATTAAATATGCTTAGTTGCACAAAAAAAGAGAAAGAATTAAGAAAGAAACACTTAACAGCCCTTGATTCTGAAAAAAAAATTAAATTCATAAATGAAATTAATGATATAACGTCATTCATATAAAAAAGTCATGAACAAGTTAGAAATTATCAAAAGAGTATATAGAGAAGTCCTTAAATATCAGTGGTTAAGTATATCATTCATAATATTTTTGAGTGTTATTTGCGGTTTTTTAGAAATTTTTAGCATCGGTATGTTAATTCCAATTGTTTCCATAACACTCGAAACAGACACTGTATTAAACGAAACTTTATTAGCCAACGTAAATTTATTTTTTAACGTAAACGACAAAAGTCAGCTTCTAATCCTGCTTGTATCAGCCTTTAGTATTCTTGTAATTTTTAGTGCAATTATGAGAGTATTATTGTTAGTTAAGCAAAGTCGCTTTAGTACAATAATAATTAATAAAGTTAACGAAAAAATATACAAATCTATGTTTATGAGAGATTATCTTGATCATGTTAAGTCAGATAGTAGCGAGGTAATCTCTGCTATTTCTGTGAAAGTAAATCAAGTTTCCTACACTGTTATTGTGCCTATGATAAACATAATGAGTCAAACAATTATTGCTATATTCATCGCAGGAGCATTGATTTATATTAATACAAAACTTTTTTTTCTCGTTTTTATAATATTGTCTTTCATATATTATTTTTTTATTAGAGCTGTTTCAAAACGTTTGAATAAAATTGGAGAAGAATATAGTAAAGCTAATAATCAGATCGTTTCACTTGTAAAAGATGCCGTTTTTGGATTTAGAGAAATTTTAATATTAAAAAAACAAAATTATTTTAGGGAAAATTTTGTCTTGTCGGATTGGAAACTTAGAAATGCTCAGCACTGGGCAAATGTATTCCAATCTTCACCTAGAGTTTTGATAGAGTCACTTGTAATATGTATGTTAATTTTTTTTATTATACTTACAATTACTTTAACCCAAGATTTAAATAAATTTCTTTTTTTCTCTGAAATAGCAGCATTAATTTTTGGGGCTCAAAAATTAATTCCAATATTTAATAGAGAATATCAAGATTGGGCTAACATAGAAGCAAACCTAGCGCCAATGGTCGACGTACTTGATATGCAAAAAAGTTCAATCGCAGGAAACGTTTTAACCACGGTTGAAAAAAACAAAGATAATATTCAAGAGATAAAATTAGAGAATAATATTTTATTCGACTCTATATATTTTAATTATGATGATAAACATGAGTCATTAATAGAAAATCTCAGTTTTGAAATAAAAAAAAATGAATGGTTTTGTATATTTGGTCCTACCGGATGTGGAAAAAGTACCTTACTAGATATAATTGTCGGCCTTATTCAACCAAATTTAGGTAAAGTAAAAATAGATAATACTATATTAGATAATAGTAATAGTCATTTGTGGCATTCAAAAATTGCCTATGTTTCACAAAAAATTTACTTATTAAATGGCACTATTCTTGAAAATATTGCCTTCGGTTCAAATCTTAAAGATATAGATTATGAAAAAGCTAAAAAATCTTTATTACATGCAAACTTTCTTCGGGATGTGGAAAAGTTTAAAGATGGATTAAACACAATTGTTGGTGAAGATGGAGCAACTTTATCAGGAGGGCAGATTCAGAGACTAGGCCTAGCTAGAGCGTTATATTTGGATCGAGAGGTACTAATTTTAGACGAAGCCACTTCATCATTAGACAATAAAACAGAAGAAATAGTACTTACAAATTTAAGAAACCTGTCAAAAAATGAAAAAACCGTAATTGCAATTACACACAAAAAGAATACGTTAGAATTCTATGATAGAGTTCTTTATTTACAAGATGGCGTTGTTAAAAAGTAAACCTTTAAACTGATAATTTAAGATGAAATTTTTTATATCACAATTGGAAGTATCTCTTTCAATATTAATATTTAAATGTCAATCAAGAATTTCCCATATAATAAAAGATTTACTATTTGCAAATATTTCTCTTTTAAAAAGTCAATTTATTCCTATTAAAAGTCAAATTACATTAGAAAATGAATATAATTTTGATGATTTAAAAATGTACTTTGAAAATGAATTAAGTAAAGGCCTCTCAGAAGAAAAAAAAATACATACTTTCAGAATTGAAACTGATTCAATACACCCTGCAGCAATCTGTATAATAAAAAAAAATAGAGACTTAATTGAATCATACTTAGGTAAAAATTTTCTATTTGAGCCACCCATGTATTGGAGAAATTTCAATATTGATAAACAATATGCGTCCTATGACATAATTTCTAATGTATGGCATCAGGACTCTCATGATGGAAATAGAATGTTGAAAATTTTTCTTTTAGTTAACGATACTGATGAACAAGACGGTCCTCTAATCTATTTAACAAGAAAGGATACTATTAAAAACTGGCCATTATTAAGAGAGCGCTGGAGTTTTGATAAAGGTAAGGGAATAAAGCAATTTAATTGCGAAGAAAAATTAATTGGGCAAAAGGGAAACTTCTTAATTGTCGATACTTCAAGACATATGCATAGAGCAAGTATACCAAATAATTGGAGGGACTTATACCAAGTTGCATTGTATCCTAGGTGGCGTAAAACAAAAGTAAGAAATGTATATTCAGCGGATTAGCGTTGAATTATACAGCAAGTATTCCTTTTGAAATCAAAAAATGTATTATAAAGCTTAAATTATGAAGAGTATCACTAATCCACTAATATATTTTTATAAAAGAATTGTTAATAAATTTTCATCAAATATAGCCTTAGGAAAAAATGATATTTCTAATACAGTAAATAAAAATTTTTTGGATGGCCCAAAAATTCACTTTGGAAGTGGAGATATTACTATAGATGGGTGGATTAATATTGATACTAGACCTTTAGCTAATGTTGATATAATTGGCGGTGAGGAGGCATTCGATAAATTTGAGGATAATACATTAGCTGCAGTTTATGCATGTCATGTATTAGAGCATATTTCCCATTTGGAAATATCAAAATTTTTAGATAGAATTTATAAGAAGATTTCTGTTGGTGGTAAAATTATTATTTCTGTGCCTGATTTCAAGAATATTGTTAAAGCATATGAATCATATCCCGGAGGTATCGCATCAATTCAGTCAATATTATATGGTGGACAGAACTATAAAGAAAATTTGCACATGAGTTGTTATGATGAAAAATATTTATCTAAGCTTTTAACCCAAGTAGGTTTTAAGAATATTTGTCAGTGGAATACTCAAGAATTATTTGGTATTCCAATTAATGATTGGTCAGATAAGACTCACATTAATGTGGGAGAAAATCTACCAATAAGCTTAAATTTAATTGGAATTAAATAAAAATGGTTTCCATTTTTTTTTGGACAATAACTCATTTTTTTTATTTTTTTGCATTTTTATTTAATG
>MDSV01084351.1_pt1 | contig 20861 bp, 19 predicted proteins | sample 810851 | NCBI WGS metagenome assembly MDSV01 (sample SAMN05326640, study PRJNA326480) | marine metagenome | isolation source: seawater | place: Atlantic Ocean: North East | collected 2012 | reverse complement strand
TTGTTTAATGGTTACATCATTCAGAATTAAAGGAGGGAAAAATAATTCAATTTGATCGGGATTTCTTAGGTAATGAATAAAAATCAATATCAAATCAGAATCTTCATAAATATAAATTTTTTTTCCAGGAGGTAAATTATTAGAAAATACAAAGGGGAAAAAATATGCCCAAGATGTTTTATTTTCATTTTCAAAAATTGTTGAAAAAATTTCAGAATGATGTATAGCAATTTCTTCAGACTTTCTAATTAAATTTTGAATTGAACTATTCAGTATTTTAAGCCCTTGAATGAGTATAAATTTTAGACAAATCTATATCGACATCTGAATTAATTTGATTAGATGTTGTACATCGAATTAAATTCGTCCTACCCCCATGAATAGGAGCACCAATATAATGATTGAATCCAGGAATCATCTCTCGAAATAATAATCCCATTTGAATCAGTGAATGCTGCATCAATAAATAATTTCCTATTGGAGGATTAGGAAAAGAAATAATACCAATATTGCCAGGGCCACTTCTAAGAGATTTCAATGCATTTGAAACAAACAATTTAAATCCATCAACTGTATACGGTGGATCAGTAATAAAAACATCATGTCGACCTAATAAAGATTTATCTATTCCTTCTAATAAATCTACTTTGACTAATTTGGGTTTTATCCTGCTTTGAGAATAGTGACCATTAATAAAATCCAATATCCTATGATCTATATCAACTACAGAAATATTATTCGGATAAATATCAAACTTTCTCATGCACAAATAAATGGCTAAGGAAGTAAGATCATCGTCACCCAATATTAAGATATCTCTTCCTTCAAAAGCATCATTTTTAATCAAATATTGAACTCTCTTAATACTAGTTTCTATAGTTACATGAGATTGATCAATTTTAGGATTATAAGAAGGTCGAGTTAAGCAAATTTTCTCTAGCTCTGGAATCAAATCTTCAAACTGATGTGAAATATCCTCGGAGGAAGTAATTTCAGAGATTTTAATGTTCTTAGAAATACCCATCTGATTAATCAAATCAATCCCTAAATCTGACAGAACCATACCATTTGACCGTATCAAAATACGATTTTTTTCAAGTTCTTTTCTCACAGAGGCAATTACAGGTAGAGGAATTCCTATCAAAGCAGACATGTCTTTTGTAGATACGGGACCTATTTCAAATACATATCTCAGAAACAATCTGAGAGAATTAAAACCTTCACTAATATTAGATGATTCTAATACTCTATCCAAAATTTCGTTAGAAAAATAGTGCATTAGATAAGAGTGACTTACTTTTGTAGTACTTTAACCTTCTCTAGGAAACCAATAACATCCGTATTGATCAAAACACTCTTGGGCTACAGCCACAAAATGCCCAGGTGAAACTTCCTTCATTTCTATAGGATCACCTGAATTGTCAGGGTCTGGACATTTTCTTTCATAACAACACCCTGATGGAGGGTTCATAGGACTTGGGACACCGCCTCGCAGCAAAATCCTTTCCCTAGTTGCCTCTAAAACTGGATCAGCAATAGGAATAGCAGACAACAAAGCTTGAGTATAAGGATGCACAGGATTTTCATATAGCTCGTTTCTTTCTGCAATTTCAACAATATGACCTAAATACATCACAGCGATCCTATCGCTTATGTGTTTAACAACTGATAAATCATGAGCAATGAAGATATATGTCAAATCTAATTGTTCTTGTAAATCTTCTAATAAATTTATTACTTGAGCTTGGATAGAAACATCTAAAGCTGAAACAGGTTCATCACATATTATTAAACTTGGATTAACAGCTAAAGCTCTAGCAATCCCAATTCTTTGCCTTTGACCTCCACTGAATTCATGAGGGTATCTTTCTGCCATGTATGGGCTTAATCCCACTATACTTAATAATTCACTAACTCTTTCATTATATTCAGATTTGGAAGAAGTAAGTTTATGAACCTTTAATGGTTCTCCTACTATGTCTCCACATGTCATTCTAGGATTAAGGGAACCATAAGGATCTTGAAAAATCATTTGCATATCACGACGAACAGCCCTTAAAGAGTTGCCTTTTAAACCGTTCAATTCTGTCCCATTAAATTTAATTGACCCGGCTGTTGGTTTGTATAATTGAAGAATAGTTCTACCAGCTGTAGTTTTACCACAACCACTCTCTCCCACTAAACCTAGAGTCTCACCTTTTTTCAATGTAAAACTTACGCCATCAACAGCTTTCACATCAGCAACTTTTTTTTGAAAAACAATACCTGATGTAACAGGAAAATACATTTGTAAATCTTCAACTTCTAATAATGTTTCATTAGTAGCAGTAACCATTTTTTCTCCTTATTCTAAGTCTCGAGGGAACCATCCAGCACATGAACTGTCATTTGAACATTTCGCAACCCAATGATCTTCATTTACTAAAACTAATTCTGGTTCAGGGGCATCGCAAGTTTGACATAGTGTAGGCTTGCTTAAATTTGGAGGCATTCCTTCAACTGCTTCCAAACGAGTAGAAACTCGTTCATCTAATCTAGGCACAGAATTTAATAAACCTCTTGTATATGGATGTTGTGGATTAGTATAAAGTTCGACAGCACTCGCGGTTTCAACTATTTTACCCGCATACATAACAATCACACGGTGTGCATATCTAGCCACTACACCTAAATTATGTGTAATTACAATTAAGGCAGTACCTGTTTCTTTAGATAACTTCTGCATTAATTCTAAGATCTGAGCTTGAATAGTCACATCTAGAGCAGTTGTAGGTTCATCAGCTATTATTAAATCAGGATTACAACTTAATGCCATTGCAATCATTACTCTCTGCCTCATACCTCCACTAAACTGATGAGGATAATCATTTAATCTAGATTCAGGATCAGGAATTCCAACCATCTCTAAAAGCTCGGTTGCACGAGCTTTAGATTCATCATCATTCATTCCCTCATGTAATTCCAAAGTTTCTGTAAGTTGTCTTCCGACAGTTAAAACGGGGTTAAGGGAAGTCATGGGTTCTTGAAAAACCATAGCAATCTTGTTCCCTCTAATTTCCCTCATTTCAGCATCTGAAAGTTGAGTTAAATCTTTGCCTTGAAACCAAACTTCGCCATTGACGATTCTACCCGGAGGGTTTGGGATTAATTGCATAATAGACATAGCTCCAACACTTTTTCCACAACCACTTTCACCAACTATGGCTACCACTTCACCTTCATCAACCGAATATGAGATTCCATTTACAGCTTTAACTACTCCTGAAGGAGTAAAAAAATGAGTTTTTAAGTCTTTAACTTCAATTAAAGGAGCCAATTTAATTAACCTTTCTGATTATTGCCAATGATACAAGCTCGTGCATTCTATATAAAAGATGAAAATACCACAATACATTAAAAAGCATTAATTAAATATGTAATGGCCCTACTATTTTTCCATCTTCCAATGCATGTAGTGCAGAAACAATTACATCTAATGCATAATCAACACTAACTTCACTAGTATTTATGGTCAGATGGTATAAATCGGGCCTATCAGGTTCATCTATTGAAAAGTATTTTTTAAAATAATTGATTCTGGCTAAATCTCTATTTTTCACAGCAATTAGAGCATTTTTCTCATCTAAACCATCCACTTTCATCACATTTTGAACTCTATCTTCAGGATGAGCAACAACTCCAACACGAAGAACATTAGTAAAGTCTTTTAAAATGACATGACCACCTCTACCAAGAAAGATCACATTACCCTCTGTAGCTAAATTAGTCATAGTATTTTTAATTACTTCAATGTAGCTATCATTTATAGAATCGTGTTGATTAGTTTCAGAAATATCAGGCAAATCTTCATAACTATCAGAAAAAAAATGTGAAAAACCAGACCCAAAATATGGATCTCCTCCCCAACTTGCACCAGATCGTTCTATAATTTTTTTAATTGCTAATGCAAGCTTATGAGATCGTGAAGGAGCTTGCTCTTCTTTAGCAACAATAGATTCAACTGACTCACCCAACTCTTCAGCTATAGTAGAAATGATATTTCTATCGATATAATCAGCACCTAATTTTTCAGACAATTTTGGACCTAATATTCTAGCTCCTCCACCAGCTAATCCACCTAAAGTAATTACTGACATCTCATCCTCCTAACATTGTTTATCTATTATACGTTTTTGATTTACAATGAAACAGATTGAGATTTTACCATTTTGTTAAATTTTATTTATCTGAGAAAAATTCATGCTAGCCGAAGAAAGAAAAACTATTATTAAAAAAAGTGGATTATCAGAATATTTGGCCTACTGCAGATCAAATGTGTGGCCATCAATTCGCACAGCAGGTGGCCAGATTTTATGTGTGGTTGGTGGAGTAATTGGAAAACCAAAAACTCACTTAGTTCAGATTACATCCTTTAACAACTTTGATGATTTAAAAACTTCACAAGGCGCGTGGGCCGTTGACCGAAGTGAATTTATAGAACATGAAGAGGTTTCTCTATTGCAATCAATAAGTACGCGGCCAAAAGAAATTATTCCCCCTGAAGATAGAAGGCCATTTTATGGTCTCAGAAAATTTTATATATCATCATCTAATGTTAAAGAATTTGTAGAATGTTCTGAAGATGGTATATGGCCTAGAATGGAAAAAATGGGAGCTAGTATCATTGGAATGTGGACAACTCTATCGTCTACTACTCCTACTGAAATCACATTATTAACTGGGTACAACAGTCCAACTCACTGGGAACAAACAAGATTTGATTCAATTAAATCAAAAGAATCACAAGACCAAATTTGGGACAGAGAAGAAGCCTTAAGAAACCGCAGAAACGACATCACCCTCAATACTTATGTAGATTTTATGGAATCAGTAGAATTCTAACGATTAAAATCTGCAAATATTACGCAAGCGTTCTGCCCACCAAATCCAAAATTATTTGATAAAGCAAAGTTAATTTTTTTGTCCAATTTAACATTTGGAACATAATTCAAATCGCAATCCGGATCAGGAACATTTTGATTAACTGTTGGATGAATTATAGATTCTTGTATCGATTTCACCACAGCAACACCTTCAATTGCTCCCGCACCACCTAATACATGCCCAATCATAGATTTTGTAGAACTAATGGGTATTTTATAGGCATGGTCACCCAAAGCTTTCTTGATAGCTTTAGTTTCTGAAGCATCATTTAAAGGAGTCGATGTCCCATGAGCATTAATATAATCCAAATCAGTAGCAGAAATATTTGCATCACTCATAGCAAGCTTAATTGCTCTAGAAGCTCCATCACCCGTATCATCTGGTTGAACAGGATGAAAAGCATCAGAAGTGATCCCATAACCTACTATTTCCGCTTTAATTTCTGCCCCTCTAGACACTGCATGTTCTAAACTTTCTAAAATCAAAACTCCTGCTCCTTCAGCAGGAACAAATCCATCTCGATTAGCATCAAATGGCTTACTAGCCAATGTAGGATCTCCTGAAAATCGACTTAAGGCCTTAATTACATGGAATCCACCTAGTCCAATCCTACTGATACCTGCCTCAGTTCCTCCTGCTACTACCACATCAGCAGTACCTCTTCTTATAACTTCAGTTGCCTCACCAATTGCTTGATTTCCTGCAGCACAAGCAGTAATAACTGTAGAAGAATATCCTTTAACACCAAAAACTCTACTAATCTGGGCTGCAGCCATATTAGGTAAAATCATAGGAACAAAAAAGGGACTTATTTTCATACCCCCTTTTGAAAACAAAACTTCTGCATTCTCTTCAGTAGTTGGTAAACCTCCATTTCCATTACCCATCACAACTCCAAATCTTTCTAAATTCTCTTTGTTAAAATCCAATTTAGAATCTTCTATTGCTGTGGATGCTGCAGAAACTGCTAATTGTGAAAATCTTGCCATTCTTCTAGCTTCTTTTGGGTTTATATATTGACCAGCGTCAAACCCTGAAACCTCTCCTGCAATAGCAGATGGGAAACCTGACGTATCGCAAAGAGTAATGTTTGATATACCAGATTTCGAATTCTTGAGAGAATCCCAATACTCATCCACACTTTCCCCTAATGGAGACATGACACCTAATCCAGTTACAACAACTCTTTTTTTATCTTTTAAATTTTGCTGGTTTTGCAATTTTTATCCTTTCATCAACTTCTAAATACTTTGATACAACTCAGGTAGAATTTCTTTATGAGATTCAATGACTTCTGCAACTACTGATAACGATCCAGTAGCTAAAATTAAATCACCCTTATCGGATATCTTACTAGCATAGTCAAATCCATCTGCAACAGAATCGAAGAAAAATTGGTCTCTAAATTTCATATTATGTGATTGTAATTGAATTAAAGAAGATTGAACTGATTTCGGGTGTCGTGAATGAACTCCAATTAAAATAGGATCTAAAGAAGACAAAACACCTAACATTCCCTTTAAATCATGTGACCCTAATCCACCAAATATCACAATCAATTTTTCATATTTAAGGTTTTTTATTTCTTGGACTAAGCACTCCATAGAATAAACGTTATGAGCTCCATCAACTAAAATTTCAAAACTATCATTAATAGTACTAAGGTATTCAAACCTGCCACTCCAAACCACTTGCCTGCAACCTTCGGAAATGGATTCATCAGATATTTCAAAACCAGAAGATCTTAAAACATTTATGGTGCCTAATGCTGTCAACGCATTTTCAATTTGATAATCGCCCAATAAGCCCAATTCAAATTGATAAGATACATTTTGTAATTTCACATCAAATACTTGAGATGTACGCAAATTGCGTACATTTTCTACATGATATAAGTCTGAAACACTTATCAAATCTGCATTTCGTTGACTTGCTATATCTGCAATCACGTCAAATGCTTCATCAAATTTTTGAGGAGATAAAACTATAGGAATCCCTGATTTAATAATGCCTGCTTTCTCAAATGAAATTTCTTCTATAGTTTCACCTAAAATTTTTGTATGATCCAAACTAATTGAAGTAATCACACTCACAATAGGATGTACAACATTAGTGGCATCCAGTCTTCCACCTAAGCCTGTTTCAACTACCTGAAAATCAACCCCACATTTTTCAAAATAATAAAAACTTGCTGCAATCATAAATTCAAACCAAGTCAGCTCTCCAAAAGAACTAGAATGATTATGATGTTCAACTTTTGGCCATAATTCATTCACCAAGTCAATAAAATCATTTTGATCAATCGGATCAGAACCCAATCTAATTCTTTCAGTCACACTATGAAGATGAGGGGAGGTAATTAGTCCAACTTTTTTGTCATTTTTTGTCAATATTGAAGTTATGAGTGAACAAACACTCCCTTTACCTTTAGTTCCAGCAACATGAATAGTAGGAATCTTCAAATGAGGATTATCAAGATTATCTAAAAATTCTGAGATTCTTTGCAAATGAAAAGTAGAATGTGCAGGTAGATTCTGATTTCTTTCAAAATCTACCAAAGTAAAAGTTCTGTTGACTGAGTCAATAAAGTTCATATCACTAAAAGATTAATTAGAAAAATTGCCTATTTTTAGAACTGCGTTTGTACAGGAAAATTAGTAGACTCATCTATTTCAGAAATGATCGAATCAAATGGAGATACTGAATCTTTATTTGATTCTGATCTATTTTCATTAGAGTCTATAGAAAAATTAGATTTTTGATCTATATCTTTTTCTTGACTATCTGCCAACAAAGAATTGATTTTAGAAATTAAAGTAGAGATTTTCTCAACTGTTTCTGGTGGAATTAAATTCTGCCAAACGTGAAAATTTTCTAATAAATATGCAGCTGGAATATATCTGTCAAAAACACCTCCACAGATGTTATTTTTATCAAAATATAAAGAAATTCTTTCTACAATTCTAGGATTCCTGTCAGTAATCAATTTCATTGTCAAAGGTTCTTTTAATTGATTCCCATAGGCTTGATTAACCAAGTCCAAATAAAGATTGGGTGGAAATAAATCTTCAATATCAGCATCTCTTATTCTAGTTACTTCTACCCATTTAACCGGGTTATCTATAAAGGTTTGAGTTGACTGATTGATATCATCAATTTTTTGCCTATTAGTGGGGGTAATATCCATCATTACAGCTACACTCACATAATTTTCACCCAATAAAGAAATAAATGTAGATAAATTCTCAGTACCACCTATTGGAATAATCACCCACCTAGGATCAATTCTAATGTCAAAGTCTCTAGAAACTAAATTTCCCATGACTTGTAAATATATAAGGTCAGAAGGATTATTGACCATCAAGCAATGAGGGGCCATAAATAATGTTTGGGCCATTTGATACCCAAGAGCCATTTGTAACGGAAAAACTGTCTCACGGTCGTTTTTACTAGCATCCTGACTAATTACAGTACCTTTACCATCCATATCTTGAACTGTACGAACTCTTTGTAATTTTTGTAAATCAACCATAAATGGGGAGTGTGTAGAATAAACAACTTGGCATCTTGGAGCTAATCTTTCATCCATGAATCTTAAAAAATCTTTCTGAGCCATTGCATGCAATGCAGTCCCAGGCTCATCTAATAAAATTACCAAATCACTAGATTCTGTTTCTTCTAAATGAGAAAAATATGCCAAGAAAGAGAAAAACCAAACAAAACCTTTTGATCTTTCATCAAAAGATACTGTTACTCTATGCCTAGAATTTTCAATTCGTACGTGTAAAATCTTTCCTTCATTTAATGGTGCCGGGTCTCTAGGGTCTGCTTGTGATACATCAAATTCTACTTTTAATTGTCGATTTTGATGCCAATATTCAAATATCTCGTCGGTAATATTTATAGACGCAGATTCCAATTCAACTTTAATATCTTCATATCCTAAATCTTGTTGCAGATCTTCTAATGAAACTCCCGATAAAGTTAAAAGTGACAAAAATGTTCTATCAGCATCATCTAAAGGGCCGTTAGTTTTCAAACGATCTTGCAGATCATTAATGGAAAGTTTCCCACGCATAATGCTGTAGTTATCAAAATAAACAAACTTAGGCAACCATTTTTCAAGAAATTCATCTTCAATTTGTTTGCAAATTAATTCAATCTCTGTTGAAGATTGTTGTGGCTGATTTATAACTGCAGAAGAAATTTCGATGTCCCAAGATCTTTCGTTTTTATAATTCATTCCTACTACGACAGTATCTGTACTTAAAATTCCTTTACCGAAAAAAGATTCGATTTCGGTAAACTCAGCTTCAGATAATTGAAATTCAGCTTGAACAACAGTACCCGGATTTTCTTGATGAATTTTCTTATATTTTATGTATCCTTTACGTGGATAATCTCTAATACTAAATTGATCTTCAATTCCGGCAATAGAATTAATTTTTCTCAAAGCCTGAAGAAAGGCTGTTTTTCCAGATTCATTTTTGCCAACTAAAGCAGTGACATCTTCTAAATTCACCCACGTTGAATCATCTATACTTCTGTAGTTAGTTACTCGTGCTCGAGTCAGCTTCATAATTCCCCCGAAGAAAAGTACTTCTAATTAGTTTTTACAGAACTGACAATAAACAATTCTAGTAGTTACAATCAAGGAGTTTTTAGCTGTAAGTTTTTTAAGATTTTATTCTCTATTAAATTTGGCTATATCCACTGCCTACCCTACCGCCATCTACACCAGTACCTTTTGGGTCAGAAATTAAACCATATTCACTCAAAATCTGTTGAGTATAAGTGACCCTACCACTAATTTTATCTACTGGTTCTGTAGCTAAAAGCAATGCTGCATCAGCCATCAATTTTGGATGCTCACTTTTGGGATCGTCTAATCCTGTCACAAGATTGTGAAATACTGTTCCAGGTGTCGGTACAACTTGAGAAGGAGCTAAACTAGTTACAGAAATACCATAATCAAAAACTTCTTGAGCTAGACCTTGAGTAAAACGTTCCAAGGCAGCTTTTTCTGCACCATAACAAGTCCCACCAGAATTTGAAGGGACATTTTCATAAGGGCCTCTTCCAGGCCCAATTGCTGCTCCAGAAGAAATATTCACTATACTACCGGAGTTTTTTGGAATCATATGATTTACTGCCAACTGACTTAAAATAAACGGTGCATGAAAATTCACAGCCCACGATCTCATCCATCTATTAATCTGATAATCTTTTACAGGTACAAAATATGTCAATGCTGCATTATTAACTAACACATCTACATCCCCATATAAATCTAAAGTATCTTGAAACAATTTTTCGCAATCTTCTGGCAAAGAAATATTTGCAGTAACTGCAACGGCTTCGCCTCCAAATTCATTAATATCACTAACAGTCTTTTCTAAAGAACCTTCCAGTGGATGGTCACCTTCTTTAAGAGTTCTAGCAGCACAAACAACTTTTCCTCCTTCTTTAGCAAACAAGTTTGCTATCTCAGCTCCAATTCCTCTACTAGCTCCAGTCACTATCACTACTTTATTATCTAATTTACCCATATTTCACCTCTTGAATTTGAGCACATTCTAAATTCTCTGAGAATCTGACACAACTAAAAATATTTGAAGAATATTTTAACCAAATCTATAATTTCATTCTATAGATTTTCATTCGACAGAATAAGGATACAAAATGATCATTCAACCAGTAATTCTTACTGGGGGTTCTGGCAAAAGACTATGGCCATTATCGACCTCAGATGTTCCAAAACCATTCATATCATTTGATGGACAGTATTCATTGTTCCAAAATACTCTTCAAAGATTAAACAAATTAAACACATCAATAGATCAATTAAATAACCCAATAATTGTTTGTAACCAAAATCATCAATCTTTGGTAAATGACCAAGCCGAAAAAGTTAAGTCAGCAATTGCATCAATTATTTTAGAGCCTGAAATTAAAAACACAGCACCAGCTTTGACATTAGCCGCAATCCTTATAAAAAAACAATTTGGAGACGGCATAATGATTTCAATCCATTCGGATCAATGGATATCGGATGAGAAAGAATTTTCTCAAGAAATTTCAAATGCAATTAAAATTGCATTTGAAGAAAATGTTGTTTTGGTTGGTGTTGAGCCTACACACCCTAATCCCCAATACGGATATCTTAAAATCAATCAAATTAAATCCTCAAAAAATGAATATCAAGTAAAAGAGTTTGTAGAAAAACCATCAGTTGATAATGCAAAAAAAATGATCAGAAGCAAAAATTATCTATGGAATTCCGGAAATTTCATTCTTAAGTCAAGCTTGTGGTTAAGACTAATGGAAAAATTTGCTCCAGAAATCTTAAAACAGTGCGAATCATCCTTAAAAAATTCCAATTTAGAATCCAAAACTATAAATTTAGACCCATCTCATTTTCTAAAAATCAAACCAATTTCTATCGATCATGCAGTTTTAGAAAAAATGCAAAAAGAAAATGAATACAAATCAAAATTGTCTGCTATAAAATTAAGTACTCAATGGACGGATTTAGGAGAATGGTCATCAATTTGGAAGTTCTTCAAAACTGAAAACGATAATTACTTTAAAGGGAATATATCTCATTCAAATGTTAGAAATTCTTTAATAGTTTCTCAAAATCAAATAATTACTGCTAATAATATTACCGATGTTTTTGTTGTAGAAAATAATGGAGAAATCTTGATCCAATCTAATCAAACTTCACAAAAATTTGATAAACCATGGGGATATTATGAGATTTTAAGTAGAACTTCAGGTCAACAAATTAAAAAACTCACGATTTTTTCGGGTGAAGCCACATCTCTTCAAAGCCATCAATTCAGATCTGAACACTGGATAATTACTCAGGGAGTAGCTAAAGTTACAGTAGAAAAAGAAACGTTTAATTTAAATCAAAATGATTCAATATTTATTCCTCAAGGGTCTAAACATAGAATAGAAAATTCAAAACATGAAAATTTATGTCTCCTAGAAATACAAACTGGGGTATATTTAGAAGAAGACGATATCACTAGATTTGAAGACAAATACGCTAGAACAAATTCTAGCACCTAACGGAGGACCAATGACCAAATACGCAGATAAAGTAATTACTGCTCAACCTATGCCAAACAAAATATTACTTGGTCCAGGACCCAGCATGGCCCACCCAAGAGTTTTGCAGGCAATGATGCAAAGTATGATTGGGTATCTAGATCCTGACTTCATAGAAGTATTAGATGAAATTTCAGGACATTTAAAAAATGTCTACAAAACAAAACAATCGACATTAGCTATACCCGGGACTGGATCTGCTGGAATGGAAGCAGGCCTCTCAAGCTTGTTAGAGCCAGGCGACAAAGTAATTATGTGTATTTACGGATTTTTTTGTGAAAGAATGGTTGAAATGGGAGAAAGAATTGGAGCAGACGTTATACCAATTAGAGCAGAATGGGGTGCTCCATTTCCAGAAGAGCTACTAGAACAAGAAATTAAAAAACATTCCGATATCAAACTTGTAACAGCAATTCATGGAGAGACATCTACAGGAATAGCCCAACCTCTAGAAGGAATTTCAAAAATTGCTAAGCAACATGATGCTTTATTTATGGTTGATGCTGTCACAACTTTTTCTGGAAGAAATATAGAAATAGACAATTGGGATATTGATTACTCTTATTCAGCATCTCAAAAATGCTTAGGTGCCCCTCCCGGCCTATCTCCTGCTGTTGTAAGTGACCGAGCTTTAGAGACTATTAGGAACAGAAAAAACAAACCTGTTTCTTGGTATCTAGATTTAGAATTATTGTGTAAATATTGGGGAGAAGAAAGGGTTTATCATCACACAGCTCCAGTTTCAATGCTCTATGGAATTAATGAAGCATTAAGAATTGTTATGGAAGAAGGTCTAGAAACAAGATTTGAAAGACACAGAATCAATGCAGAGGCATTAAATGCGGGCCTACAAGCTATTGGATTGAACGCAGTGGCACCTCAAGGAAGCCGATTAGAACAAATTACTCCAGTTTGGATCCCAGAAGGTGTTGATGACATGGAAGTAAGAAACATGCTACTAAACGAATTCTCTATTGAGTTAGGAAGAGGTTTAGGTGATTTTTCAGGAAAAGTTTGGAGAGTTGGGCTGATGGGAGAATCCAGTAAACAAGAATATGTACTCACATTCTTATCAGCTATCGAAAGTATTTTATCTAGAGTTGGATACGAAGTAGCTCAAGGTGCAGCAGTTGCTGAAGCTACAAAAATTTACAACACCTACCCTGGAAAGAAAAAATCATGATGAGGTTTGAAAATAAAGTTGCAATTGTAACTGGTGGTGGAGACGGCATTGGATATGGCATCACGGAAAGATTATCTAGTGAAGGCGCAAATGTTATGGTTGTAGATTTTAATTCTGAAATCGGATCTCAATCAGTTAGTGAAATAAATTCAAAAACTCCTGGGAATGTACAGTTAACACTAGGAGATGTCTCCCAACCTACGACATCTATTGAAGCAGTAAAAAATACATTAGCCGCATGGGGGAAAATAGACATACTAGTTAACAACGCTGGAATCGGTGGAATTAACGGAAATATATGGGAATTAGATGTTGAAGAGTTAGACAGAGTATATCAAATCAACCTAAGGGGAGTATTTTTATTTTGTCAGGCAGTTATTCCTCATATGGTTGATAACAACTTTGGAAGAATAGTTAATATGGCATCGACTGCTGGTAAAGAAGGAAATCCCAGAATGGTCCCATATTCAAGTACAAAAGCAGCGGTCATCGCATTAACAAAATCAGTAGGCAAAGAATTGGCTGGGTCAAATGTACTAGTAAATTGTGTAACCCCAGCAGTTGTTCAAACAAAATTACTAGATGAATTTACACCTGAACAAATCAAATATATGACAGATAAAATTCCCATGGGCAGAACAGGAGAGATCAAAGAAATTGCTGCACTAGTTTCATGGTTGTGCTCTGAAGAATGTTCTTTTAGTACTGGTGCTGCATATGATACCAGTGGCGGTAGAGCAACATATTAGGGGGTTTCTACTGAAATAGTAGTTCCAACTTTTACGGATCCTCCGTTCTGAACAAAAGCTAACAATCCCCTTCTACCATCTATAGCATTGCGAAGGCCAGGTCTGATTCCATCTATGAAAGCACAAGGATCACAAATTCCTGTAATCTCTAAAATCACTCCGGATTCAAACTTGACCATATCACCCTCATGAATTTTAGAAAAATCTAACCCCTCAACAGTTACATTCTCACGAATTTGCCCTGCGAACAGGTCAAATTCTTCCAAAGTTTCCAAATCCATCAACAAAATTTGTCTTTTAGGAATTGAAGATACTGATGCAGTAGATGAATATTTCATCTGAGATGGAGCTTTCCGATGCCTGTCACCTTCTATACCCTCGTAAGTAATAAAATTAGCATCTTCTACCTCTAACATAGGAGCACGTTTTCCGACATTTTTTCTCATTGAAACCACCTTGCCCGTTTGCATTTTCAACTCCTTTGTGAAATTTTTGAGTCATTCTACAAAAAATGAATGTATAATCCCAATCCTCTCGTAAAAACATCAAGGAAACAAATATGAATTCTCAAGCAATTTTAGGTGAAGGAGATTATAAATACGAAATCATTGAAAATTGGGAAAAATTGCCTGATGAGTACAAATGGCCTGAAACCGCAAGTGTAATTACTGACGATCAAGATAACGTATACGTGTTTAATAGAGGGAAGCACCCTATGATTGTATTTGATTCTGATGGTAATTTTATTAAATCATGGGGCGAAAATATTTTCGTAAGAGCACATGGTTTGAGTAAAGGACCTGATAATTCAATTTTTTGCAGCGATGATGGAGATCATTCAGTAAGACAATGTGATCTAGATGGGAATGTATTAATGACAATAGGAAATCCTGGAAATCCATCCAAACCATTTAGTGGAATCCCTTTCAATAGATGTACGCATACTGCGGTAGATTTTAATACAGGAAATATTTTTATTTCAGATGGGTACCAAAATTCCAAAGTACACAAATATGATCCTAATGGAAAATTAATCAAATCTTGGGGCAGTCCGGGAGTCGATGAAGGAGAATTTAATATAGTACATAATCTGGCCCTTGACTCTAACGGATATCTTTATGTTTGCGACCGAGAAAATCATAGAATTCAAATTTTCGACACGGAAGGTAAGTTTCAGTCTGAGTGGTCAAATGTTCACCGTCCTTGTGCAATTTATATTGATTCAAATGATGTTGTATATGTAGCAGAACTAGGATGGGCAACTAAAATAAACAGAGACATGCCAAATATTGGACCTAGAATTTCAATTTTCAATTCATTTGGAAAACTGTTACAAAGAGTTGGAAATCAAGGATATGGAACAGATTTAGGGCAATTCACTGCTCCTCACGGATTATGTCTTGATTCACAGTTGAATATGTATGTTGCTGAGGTTTCAAAAACTAATATTAGCCACGTAGAAGCCCCACCTGATTTTCCTAGAAGCTTTCAAAAACTAAAGAAACTATAGAAGATTGCATTAGATAATGCTAATCTTCGCAAACATAATAGATAAAAGGTAGGGCAAAATGGCAACATCTCAAGCTAACTCGGTAGTTGAAAGAATGAATCAAGCTGGTTTGGAATTTTTAAACAGCTTATCTGAGGATCAGAAAAGTAAAGCATGTTTCCATTATATGGATGGAGAAAGATTATTTTGGTATTACCCCCCAATAAACAGACATGGAATCTCTTTAAGAGACATGGATGATAACCAAAGAAAATTAGCACTCAGATTAATGTCTACCGGTCTAACAGAAACATCATATAAACAAGCTCTACAAATCATTGATTTAGAAACAGTTTTAGGTCCTATTGAAAAGGAAAATGCTAAAGGAGGACCTACTTGGTTCGACAGAAATCCTGAACTCTACTACTTTAGGATTTTCGGGGAACCTGGGCAAAAAGATCCTTGGGGGTGGAGTGCAGAGGGACACCATGTGTCTTTACACTACAGTGTTTTAGGTGATCAGGTTATCTCTATGACACCATTTTTCTTTGGTGCTAACCCCGCTGAGGTAAGGCAAGGTCCTAAAAATGGATTGAGAATCTTAAGTGACAGAGAAGATATTGCCTACGATTTAATGAATCATTTTGATGAAGGCCAATTAAAAAAGGCAATTATTTATGACAAAGCCCCTTGGGATATTCTTACATACAACAGCTCTAAAGCATCCTTACCAGCAGAAGAAGGATTAGCAATTAGTAAAATGAATTCTACACAAAAAAACATAATAGAATCTTTAATAGCTGAGTATATTAATCAAGTACCTGAACAACTAGCAGAAAGGAAATTTAAAGAACTAAGGGAATTTGGATTGGATAATGTTTATTTCGCATGGGCAGGCCCAACTGAATTAGGAGAAGAACATTATTACAGAATTCATGGCGGTAATTTTGTTGTTGAATTTGATAATAGACAAAATGGAGCCAATCATATTCATTCAGTATGGAGAGACGTAGACAATGATTTTGCTGAAGATGTAATGAGAAAGCATCTTTTGGAATATCACGTTCTTTAAAAAATAAAATCGGGTAGTGATTTACTACCCGATTTTAATTAACATAGGTTTTAAACCTGCCTAAACTCACCTTCTACAGTATTATCGTCCTCTGAATCTGGAGAAGCATCAGGTGATTCCTCTTGAGGTGATTCTTCAGAAGAGTTTTCTGGATTACTATAAATTTCCTGCCCTACTTGTTGTATGGATGAATTTAAATTTTGAAGTGAAGCTTCTATAGATGCAGAGTCATCAGATTCTAATGCCGTAGATAATTCAGTAATTTTTCCTTGAATCTCTTCTTTTATTTGATCTGAAATTTTATCTTCATTATCTTTCAGCATCGTTTCAGCAGCAAAAATTGTACCTTGAGCATTATTCTTCAACTCAACATTTTCACGTTTCTTTTGATCTTCATCTGCATGAAGCTCAGCATCATTAATCATTTGGTCAATTTCGTCTTGAGACAATCCTGAACTAGCAGTAATAGTAATACTCTGTTCTTTATTAGTGCCTTTATCTTTTGCAGAGACATTAAGAATTCCATTAGCATCAATATCAAAAGTAACTTCAATTTGAGGAATTCCACGAGCTGCAGGAAGTATTCCATCAAGATTAAATCTACCAATTGTTTTATTTTCGTTTGCCATGGGTCTTTCACCTTGCAAAACATGAACTTCTACTGAAGGTTGGTTATCTGCTGCAGTAGTAAATGTTTCTGTTTTAGAAGTTGGAATAGTTGTATTTCTTTGAATTAATGGAGTTGTAACACCACCAAGTGTCTCTATCCCTAAAGTTAACGGAGTAACATCCAATAACAGAATATCCTGTACATCTCCTTGTAAAACACCTGCCTGAACTGCAGCTCCAACAGCAACAACTTCGTCTGGGTTAACTCCCTGATGAGACTCTTTACCAAAATAGTCTGATACTGCTTTTTGAACAGCTGGCATTCGGGTCATTCCGCCTACTAATATCACCTCATTAATCTCAGAAATGCTTACTCCTGCATCTTGAATCGCCTTCTTACATGGTTCAATAGAGTTTTGAATCAACACACCAACAAGTTGTTCCATTGTGGCTCTGTCTAGAGTTTCTACTAAATGTTTTGGACCAGACGCATCAGCAGTTATAAAAGGCAAATTGATTTCGGTTTGCATTAGAGTAGAAAGTTCAATTTTTGCTCGTTCTGCAGACTCTCTCAGACGTTGTAGAGCCATTCGATCAGCAGTCAAATCTATTCCTTGATCTTGTTTAAATTTATCACAGATCCAATCAATAATTACTTGATCAAAATCATCACCACCCAAGTGAGTATCTCCATTTGTAGCTTTAACTTCAAATACTCCATCACCCATTTGGAGAATGGTTATATCAAATGTCCCACCACCCAAGTCGTAAACTGCAATAGTTTGTTCTTTATTATTATCCAAACCATAAGCTAAAGCTGCAGCAGTAGGCTCATTAATAATTCTCATCACTTCTAGACCGGCAATTTTCCCCGCATCTCTAGTAGCATTACGCTGACTATCATTGAAATAAGCAGGAACAGTGATTACGGCCTGTGTAATAGTTTCACCCAACTTAGATTCTGCGTCTTGTTTCATTTTCTGAAGAACCATCGCAGCTATTTCTGGGGGAGCAAAAGTTTTGTCTCCCATGGCTACGTGAGCATCTCCGTTACTGTGAGCAACTACGGAATATGGAACTAAATCAATATTTCTACTTACTGAATCATCAGTGTGTTTCATGCCCATAAATCTTTTTGCAGAAAAAACTGTATTTTCAGGGTTGGTCACAGCTTGTCTTTTTGCTGTAGTCCCTACATATCTTTCATTTGACCTGGGATTAATTCCAACTACTGATGGAGTAGTCCGATTTCCTTCAGCATTCTCAATGACTCTGGGTTCACCAGCTTCAATAATTGCCATACATGAATTTGTGGTACCTAAATCAATACCGAGAATTTTCGGCATTTTATTCCTCCTGTTCTTGTTCTGTTTGCATTTCTGGTTTTTTGGCTACAACAACTCTTGCAGGTCGAAGTAGTTTGTCATCAATTTGATATCCTTCTTGAATTATAGAAATAATGGTCCCCTCTTCATTTATTTCATCATCTTCATACATCAATGCTTCATGAAAATTGGGATCAAATATCAATCCCAAAGACTCAATTTTCTTAACTCCTTCTATCTCTAAAAAGTTTTCAAAATTCCTTAAAACTAATTTGACTCCATCTGACCATTGGGCATCAGAGTCTTCAGGAATACTGTCAACAGCCCTGGATAAATCGTCAGCAACTGAAACTACCCTATGAAAAATAGACATTTTGAGATTTCTTCGGGTTTCCTCTAATTCTTGAGCTGCACGAGTACGATAATTTACTAAATCAGCCTGAGCTCTTTGAGCTATAGATTTGTAGTTATCCCTATCTTTAATTGCTTCGTCAAGAGGATCAGTTTCATCATCTTGGATATTTTCATCTACAGATTCTTCTTCAACAGGTCCTTCTTCTATATTATTTTCTTCAGTCACATTTACTCCGACTTAATTCCCTTTTAAAATTTCAAACATTTCTTCGAGACAATCTTCTAAATATTTTTTCAAGTCACTTGGCTCTGCCTGGTCCAAACCAGAACGCATTTTTAAAACCTGATTAAACATATTTAGAGAAAGTTCCACTCCAGCCATGTTTAATCCCAAATCCCCTACCAAATGTTTAATTAAACGAAGACGCACTATGTCTTCTTCAGAGTAAAGCCTCAACATCCCAACGGTTCGAGATGGACTTACCAATCCAACCCTCTCATACTTTCTCAAAGTCTGAGGATGCATTTCTAACAATCGAGCAGCTACACTAATGACGTATAAACCATCGGGGTTAGAATAAACTTCAGTAACTCTTGTTGGAACACTAACTCTAATTACTCTTTTAAAATTTTGATTTGGAGTATTTTGATTCAAAAATATTTCCTTTCAATGTGAGTAAATGATACAAGTTGATTCGGAGCGTGTCAACTTTAGTAATACTCTAAAGCGCTATATTGATCGATTGTGTATCAATCAATATAGTGGACAAAATTAAAATGGAGATTGATATGGCTCGAACACCAGGTACTGAAATTGTTGAACTAGCCTCAGGAATATATGCAAGGCTACATGAAAACCTCACCAATGCTGGAATTCTAGTCGGTGACCATGGAGTAATGATCATTGACTCACTAAGGGTCCCGTCTTTTGCTCGTGATCTATACGAAGACGTAAAATTAATTACTGATAAGCCTATCCAATATGTAATAGATACACATTCTCATTGGGATCATTCATGGGGAAACGAAGTATTTCCTGAAGCCACTATTATCGGACATCAAAATTGTTACGACGAAATGCTAGATGTAGAGGCACAAGAAATTTGGTTAAACAAAATTGTAAACGCTAATGATCCTTGGTCAGAAGAGGCTAAAACAGTTCAAATAACTCCACCAAACCTGACATTTGACAATAAAATGAGCCTTTATTTTGGAGGACGCCAAATTGATCTAATGTACTTGGGTAAAGCTCACACAAGTGGGGATATATTTATAAATATACCTTCAGAATACTTGTTATTTACAGGTGACGTTGCCCAAAACAAAGGAGTACCTTTCATGGGAGACGGATATCCTGTTGAATGGCCAGAAACCGACGCAAAAATCTTAGAAATTGGTGCCGACGTGTACATGGGTGGACATGGATCCATAGGAGATCGCGACAGTTTAAAAAGCGATAAAGAGTTCATAGACATAATTGTTGGAGAATTCAAAAATAAAATCTCAGACGGACAAGATTTAGAAACCGCTTCTAGTTCAGTTTATGAATATTTAAGAAAAGACTTTTCAGGATGGAGATCGTTCGACAAACTTGAAGATTCAATGGGTTATATTTACACAAAAATTAAAAATGATATGTGATTTATATTTTACAGGTGAAATCACTGTATCATCATCATAAACAAAGCAGTATTATATACATAGAAAAATATATTTAGATCATATGAGGATTTCTAATGAAAAGCATTAAGAACTTACTAGTTTTTGCAGCGATGAGTGTTACGGCTATTGCGTCTGTAGCATGCGGTTCAGCAATAGGGCTTGCTACTGGAGCAGGTGAAGTAGTCACTAATGAGGATGAATTACAATCAATTCTGATTGAAATCGATCAAAGGCACACTGAAGAAGTTCAAAATTTACATCAAGAAATGAATGAAGCTAGAGATGTAATTACTCAAATGCTTGATAGACTAAACGGGATAAACCCTGACTCTATGATGCCAGACAACACATCAACAACAGGAATTATCTTACAAGATGA
>MDSV01002359.1_pt1 | contig 20869 bp, 20 predicted proteins | sample 810851 | NCBI WGS metagenome assembly MDSV01 (sample SAMN05326640, study PRJNA326480) | marine metagenome | isolation source: seawater | place: Atlantic Ocean: North East | collected 2012 | reverse complement strand
GATTTAAAAAAGATTTATAAACCCAATGGAGCGATATTCATATTTAATTTAAAAAAATTAAAATATAAAAATCAATTTGATATATCAAAGGGATTTGAGATCTATGAGATGGATAGGCTAAGCTCAATAGACATAGACGATAGTTATGATTTTAGTTTAGCAGATTTAATATTAAAAAAAAGATTAGGAAAAAATTTACTTTGATTTTTCATTAATTTAGCCGAGTTTTAATTTTTGCTCTAGAATAGCAAAGTTAAGGCATGAAAATAAAAATTTACTACTGGAGTGTGATATATTTTTTTTATCTTGATTTTTTATAAGGTTTAATAAGTTTCTTTTTTTAATAAATTTATAAATAAGTTTGGAATTTTCAATATATCTAAATATTTTTTTCCTATCACCTTTAGAAAAAAAAGAAAAAAATGGTGAGTAAAAACCAACTTTTTCCAAGTTTTTTAAAATTGATTGATCTAACTTATTTTTAACTGTTTCTCTTAATAGAGATTTTGGTAATCCATTGTACATAAAATAATCTTTTTTCGTTGAATAAATGAAATCAAATATTTTATAAGATAAAAAAGGTGCTCTCGATTCTAATGAATAGTGCATAGATACTAAATCATTTGCCATATTTTGTGTTGGAACATTTTGAATAAATAAATGTTGTAACATATTATTATAAAATATGTCTTTAGACAGTTTCTTGATCTTTAAAGATGATTTATTTTTAAAATAATATTTCAATATTTGATCATTTTCTATATAAAAATTTAATCTAAATAAATTTTTTTTTAATTTTTTAGAGCTAAAATTTTTCAAATTTTCGTTTCTTATAAATTTTTTAAGATTATTTTTCCAGAAATTATACTTTTCGTAAAATTTCTTTCCTTTAAAGGAAAGTATATGAGCTAAATAATTAACATAATAGCCTGCAAATAATTCATCCCCGCCCACCCCAGTAAGTATCATCTTATTTTGGTCTTTTTTGATTTTTTCACACAATAATGCAAAACCTAAAGATGATGTGGTTGGTAAAACATTATAACTGTCTTGAATTATACTTTCTAAAATACTAAGGGATTTACCATTCGAGGATTTTACAAAATTATTTGAAAACTTATTTTTTTTTACACTCTTTTTTATTAAGTATGTTTCATCATATTCTTTATTAGAGGATACTAATGAGTATCCTTTTATTTTTGAGAAATCTTTCGCATACGAAGCAATTGTATTTGAGTCTAATCCACCGCTAATAAGCATACTATTCTTAACATTCGACCTTACTCTTGTTTTTATTGTATTTTTAATTAGTTTTTTTAACTCCTTTGATGCATTTTTGAAGCTCATTTTGTTTTGTTTAATTCTTAATTTCCAGAAATTTACTTTTTTAAACTTATTATTGTTGATTGAAATTTTAAGATATTCGCTAGATTTTAATTGATGAATATTTTCAAAAATAGAATTTTCATTGAGTCCGATTGATTTATCAGGGTATTTCAAAAGAGCTTCTATTTTTTTTATATTAAATTTTAATTTATTAGCTGATAATTTTTGCAATGCTTTGATTGAGTTACTGAAGTAAAGTCCATTTTTATTCTTATAATAATAAAGTGGTTTTTCTCCAAATCGATCTCTACTTAAAATTAGCTGATTTTTTTTAAAATTGTAATATGCCATTGACCACATACCATCAAGATACTTAAAAGCTTTCTCGCCGTAGATATTCATCATTTTTAAGAGGACTTCTGTATCAGATTTTGTTTTGAAAACTACACCTTTGGCCATTAAGTCTTTTTTTAATTCTATGTAATTATAAATCATTCCATTAAAAATAATTGAACCTTCATCATCAAAAAAAGGTTGATTAGAATTTTTATTTAAATCAATTATTGATAATCTAGTATGAAGAAGTAATATTCTTTTATTATTAATTCTTCTTAGAAAAACTCCCTTGCTATCAGGACCCCTCCTTTTCAGAGATTTTAAACAATCATTAATATTTTTTTTACTTGGTCTAAAATCGTCTAAACCAATAAATCCTGCTATTCCACACATCTTTGAGCTTTTATTTAAAGTCTTTAAAATTGATTATTTCTAACTTACTTAAATTCCTTTTTGTCTTTTTATTTATTAATTTAAAAAAGTACTTAGCGCTCAGACTTTGTGCCGGTCTCAGAGAAACTAAATCTTCTTTTTTTATAATCGAATTTTTTTTAACATCTCTCTTAAGGTACAAGCCTCTTCTAAAAGATTTAACATTCCCAGAATTAATTTCCTCCTTAGTTGGCTCTTTCTTATTTGAACCTAGATAAGTATTAATTAATTTTATCTTTTTAATTAAATTATTTACCATTTGAGGTGTTAAAGAAATTTTATGGTCCCTAAATTTTTTATATTTTCTTGTATCTGTGAAATGAAATTCTAAAATGTTGCAACCTAATGTATAAGCTAGTTCTAGAGGATATGGAGTCTTTCCGTGATGAGAATATCCGATCTCATATCCTATTTTTTTTAATGTTTTCAATGTGTTTAGATTAACTTCCTCATTTTTTGTTGGGTAAGAGGAAGTGCATTGCAGTATAGCGATATTTTTCTTATTTTTATAAAACTTATTTGTATTTTTAATAAAATTTAGTGTTTCTCTTATCTCTTTCAAAGTTGAAAGTCCTGTAGATAATAAGATTGGCTTTTTATATTTACATGTTTCGTAAATTTGATCATAGGCGGTAAGATCCCCAGAGCCAATTTTAAAAAACTCCATTTTTTTTTTCAATCCACCTGAGGTCTTCTTTATTCCATACAGATGAAAGATACTTAAAACCTCTCTCTCTGCAAAGATCTGCTAGGTATAGATGTTGCTTTTTAGTTAATTCAAAATTTTTAAAATGGTTATATCTTGTACGAGACAAATTTTTATTTACTAGGGTGTTGCCTTGATAAATTTGATATTTAACTACGTCAATATTATTAAGACACGAAAGATTTAATAGTTTTTTTGCATACTGAAAACTACCTTCGTGGTTACCACCTATTTCTGCGATTAATAATGGACCGTTTTTTCCTTTCCAAATCATGTTTGTTAAATTTTTTTTTAAATATTATAATTTGCTAATTTATTTAGTTATTATTACAAAATAATGTGGTTGCATAATTGCTCCAGAAAACTGCTCATTTCCAATTATTTTAGTAGCCAAAGGTCTTTTTTCTTTTTTACTACTTTTTGAAATATTAATTCTAGAGAAATTATCATCTTTTAAAAATTTAATTTTTGATTTAGGAGACAATTTTTTTAAAAGAGCTTTTAAATAGTCGAATGAGTGAATGTTGAAATAAGCAAAAGATCTTGGATTTCCATTTTTATCAAATTCATCTTTTGGTTTTACCTTTGTAGGCTTAAACCATTTATTATTATGCACAAGTTGAATTTTGTAAGACACATCATAAACAACAGTCCTTAATATCAATGTTTGTTTTGCAACTCTTAGTAATTCTTTCAGAGGTCTTGATATTTCCGGGAGGTGGAGCAGCACATTGCTTGAATAAACTATATTAAAACTTTTTGACTTGAATGGTAGATTGTAAATATTTCCCTTAACAAAATTAACATTTTTATCTTTATACCATGCTTTTCTTCCTAGTTTAAGGAAGATTTCATATGGATCACATCCTGTGTAGAAAAAATTTCTTTTAATTTTTTTTTTTAAAGATCTATAAAAATGCCCAGTTGCACATCCCACATCTAAAACTTTATAGTCTTTTTTAATGATCTGATTAACTATTTTCGCCATAGACTTTGAAACTTCCATTTCAGGCGATTTTCCAATAGCTCGTTTATAATATACTTGTGCATTATTTTTGTTTTCAAAATATTCCTCAATGCATAAGCCGTACTTATCAATATTTTTTTTCATTTTAGTTTATATTTCAAGTTCCAGGTGTTATTTTTATATTGCCAAATTTCCGGATTTCTGTGTTTATTTACTATTTCATCAAACTGATTTCGATTCAACCCCAAATATTCTAAAACATCTTTAATGTTTGTCTTTGGAAATTCATGATCATATTTTCTCGCAAGTTCTACACCCTCTTCACGAGACATTTGATTGTTTTGTATCATTCGACTTGCGTCTCTTGAAGCCCTCCCAAAACCAAATTTAACGTACTGCATGTAATAATAAAGCTCATCAATCTTATCATCCAAACTGTCAAAATCTGTAAATGTACCATCAATTCTTTTTTTTGCTTTCTTAAAGTTAGGAAGATTTTTTTTTATATATTCGTAGTTATCAAGCATACTCCATTTAAAAAAATGGCTGAAATAATAAGACTCAACTTTAAATTCTGAAAAATCTTTTTCGTTTGGATATAGATATGCCGCAAGGTCCTTTGTTCTAATTTCCTCATTGCTCCAATTTTCTGGGAAGTCACCAATTAAATGTTCGATCACTTCTCTTTCATCTCTTTTTTTCTTACTTTCTTTATCAAGAACCAATCCACCGTACTCACTCTCACCATGTTCAGCATAGAATACTACCGGTATCTTATAATTAATTGCTATACGGACGGGAACAGAATTAATTCCTGCATCCCAAGCAACTTTTGGATTTCCTCTTTCTATAAAAAATCTTTTTGCTAACTTTTTTGCGACATCTTGATTTGGACGAATCAAAATACTGTCAAATCCTTTTTGTAACAAGGTCTCCCTATTGTAAACACCTATGTCATTAATTATTAATGGAGAAAAAGTAACTAATAAAGGGTTAAGACCATGCTCAAATTTTAATTTATATGCAATTGAACTTGAATCTTTACCTCCAGACCAAGGCACTACACAGTCATATAAATTATTTTTATTTTTTAAATTTTTTATTTTTGAAATTAACAATGAAAATTCTTCTTTTCTATCTGACCAATTTATTTTTTTTTTTTCATCTCCATTCAGGCAAGCATTACAGACCCCTTGTTCATTAAATACTATTCTTGGCCTTGAACTAGGCATCACACATCTTTTACAAAATATAATCATTAAAATTCTCTATAATCTTATTAAGATATTTCGCTCATTTAAGTATTTTTTTGCAGAGCTAATGCTTTCATCAGTAAAGTGAAAAATATTTTGTGTACATGCCGCAGACGTTTCAGTTTCATTAAAAAGACTCGAAATGTGACCCCAGCTACCAGCTCCTCCAAGTGCCAAAAATTGACAATTAAATTTTTTGGTTAAATTTTTAATTATTTTCAAATCGTACCCTAATAAACTTCCATCAAAATCAATATTATTTATTAGTATCTCACCTGCTCCATTTTCTAAAGCAGTTTTAATCGCATTTTCTGGATTGATTTTAGTCAACTCTTTCCCACTATTTATTGCAAGATTATACTCTAGTGATTCATTTTTTTTTATATCAATACTTTGTATTATAGATTGGTTTCCATATTTTAATGATATTTTAGAAATAATTTCTTTATCTATTATAATTTTGCTTCCAAGAATAATTTTATCGGCTCCGTTTTTAAAGTAGTCATCAGCGTGCTCAACTTTTGAGATTCCCCCACCAACAGAAATAGGTACAAAACAATTTTTTGAAAAATGGTTTATAATTTCTTTAAAGCTTTTAGAAAATTTTTTCTTTGAAATATCAATCAAGATAATTTCATCAATACTCCATAGTCCAACAAAATTTTTTGTATACCTGTAATCTGGAATAAACTTTTTTGTTCTAAAAAGAACACCATCTAAAAAGGTTAAGGCAATTATGATTCTTTTTTTTAACATTTAACAATAATTAAAAAAATTTTCTAGAAGTTGTAACCCATTTTTTTGACTTTTTTCAGGATGAAATTGAACTCCATAAATATTATTTTTACTAATAGATGATGTGAAATTAATTTGATAATTAGTTTCTGAAACAATATCTGATTCATCATGTTCATGTAAATAGTAGGTATGGGTGAAGTAAAAATCGGATTTATCCGGAATTCCTTTAAATAAATTACTTTTTTTTTTAATAGCACATTCATTCCAACCAACATGAGGAACTTTAATTTTTTTTGATATTTCATTTAAAGATTTAAATTTTCCTTTCAATAATCCTAAGCCTTTAGTTCTAATTCCTTCATCACTTTCCTCAAAAAGAATCTGATAACCAAGACAAATCCCCAAAATGGGAGTTTTTTCGTAAGCTTTTTTAATAATTGTTTTGTCTAATGATTTTGATCTTAAAACTTCCATAAATTCTGCAAAATTTCCAACTCCAGGTAACAGAATTTTTTCTATATTTTCAAAATCGTTATTTTCAGTACAATTTTTATAATCTAAATTGAGTTTATTCAAAACAGACCTGAGAGATCCAAGATTTCCAATACCAATATCTACTAGACCAATGAGCATTTTAAACAAAATAATATTTTTTGTACCAGCTTATAAATAAAGAAATTCCCTTTTTAATACTTATTTTTGGATTGTAATTAATATATTTTTTAGTTTCTGTTAATTTTGAAAGAGAAGATGAAATATCTCCTTTTTGAAATTTCATATAATTAATCTTTGCTTTTTTACCAAGTTGATTTTCGACCTCTTTAATTAATTCCATTAGTTTTACCTTTTCACCGTTTCCTAAATTTAATATCTTAAATGGAGCTAAACTTTCTGATTGATTTAAATTTTTTGAATTCCAATTTTTTTTTCCAGTAGGAATTCTATTGATTAAGCTTGATATTCCATCAACAATATCACCAACATATGTAAAGTCTCTTGTATGTTTTCCGTAATTATAAACATTTATCGGTCTTCCTTTTAAAATATTTTTTACAAACAAAAATAAAGCCATATCAGGTCTTCCCCAGGGTCCGTAGACTGTGAAAAATCTTAAAAAAGTCATTGGAATACCGTATAAAGAAGAATAAGCGTGCCCCATTAATTCATTGCTCCTTTTAGTTGCTGCATAAAATTGAGTTGGGTGCCCAACAGCAGAATTTACGTCAAATCTACTTATATGATTGTCACCATAAACGCTACTGGTGCTGGCTGAAATAAGATGTTTAACTTTATAATTTTTACAAGCCTCAATAATATTAAAAAAACCTTTTAAATTTGTCTCAAAATAATCCTCGGGTTTTTTTAATGAATGTCTAACTCCTGCTTGGGCAGCTAAATTTATAACTGTGTGAAATTTATTCTTTTTAAATAAATTATGAATTTTTTTTTTGTTTGTAATATCTAATCTATAGAATTTGAATTTGTTTTTACATATTTTTTTAAGGTTTTTAATCCTATCTTTTTTTAACTTAGGGCTATAATAATTATTTAATGAATCTATTCCATAAATTTTAATTGATTTGAATTTTCGATACGTTTTTAATACAGTATGAAAACCAATAAACCCAGCTGCACCAGTAACTAATATCTTCATTAACTGTAACTTTCTAAAATTTTTAAAATTTTTTTAGTATTGAAATCGATCATATTTTTTTTACCAATTTTCTTACAAAGTAAATTAGCTTTTTTAAAATCAGACTTAGTATCAATACTAAAATTTTTGTTTTTAATTTTAGATAAAAATTTATCTTTTAGATTAAATATTTTATAATTTTTAGAATTTTTATAGAAAAAATTAAAAATATGCTCTTGATCTCTTTTTTTCATTTTTGTTTTTTCGAGATCAAAAAACAATTTCGATGAAGCCACTTCGCATGCTAAACCTTTTGGCACAGTTTTTGGAAATTGGTTCGTTACAATATCAAATTTTTCTTTCGAAAACATATATATCATTTTGTTTATTAATTTATAATCTAAATATGGTCTATCTGCATTAATTCTCACAAAAGATTTAAGTTTAAATTTTTTACAACACTTAATAGTTCTATCAAATACATTATTTAAATCACCTCTAAAATAGTTAATTTTTTCTTTTTTACAAAGTTTTATAATTTTATCATCTGACTTATGAGATGATGTATTTACTATAATTGGATATTTTCTAGAAGAATTTTTTACTCTTGATATGATCAATTTTAATAATGGTTGGCCACATATTTTTTTCAATACTTTATTTGGTAGCCGCCTGGAGCTTGATCTCGCAAAAATTATTATTCCTATCTTGTTCATTAAATTTTAAAATAATTTATGTTTCTAGATTTTAAAGTGTTTCTTGTATCAAAAATGTATTTAGCTCTTTTCGAAATTAATCTGTAATTAAATTTTTTATGATCTGTAAGAATCAATACAATTGGATATTTCTTGAATAAACTAGATGTTAGTTTTTTGCTTTTTAAAACTTTATCTTTAAATACAATTTTATCTACATAAGGGTCCGAATAATCAAAATTATATCCCTTTTTTTTTAATATGTTCGCTATTCTTAAAGCCGGAGACTCCCTTATATCATCAATGTTCGCCTTATAAGCTACACCAAGTATTAAAATTTTTTTATTTGGTAACTTTATCTTTTTTTCTTTTATAAATTTTATAACTTGATAAGCAACCCAAAGCGCTAATTTTTCATTTATAAGTCCTGAAGTTTTAATCAATTTAAGATTAAATTTATTTTTTTTTGCTAACCAATACAGATAAAAAGGGTCAATGGGTATACAATGACCCCCATAGCCGGGACCAGGGTCGAATCTTGTGAAACCAAATGGTTTGGTTTCAGCTAAATCCAAGGCTTCGTTGATGTCTATATCTATCTTATGCAAAAACATTTTTAACTCATTTACTAGCCCAATATTTATTGATCTAAAAATATTTTCAATCATTTTAGATGTTTCTGCCATTTTTAAACTTGATGCTAAAACAACTTTCTTAGAAATATTTTTATATAGAATCCTGCCAAGAAACTTACAGTTTAATGAATACCCTGAGTATATTTTTGGAGTATTATGCAAATCATACTTTAAATTTCTGTCTTTTATTTTTAGTTCAGGACTTATCCGTTCAGGAGAGTACACAAGAAAAAAATCTTTAGACAAATTAAATCTTTTATTTATAAGAAAACTTTTAAAAAGCTCCTCTGTTGTTCCTGGATAAGTTGTGCTTTCTAGGGAAATTAATTGTCCTTTTTTCAGAAAACGACCACCTTTCTTAATAACGCTTTTAATAAACGACAAATCTGGGGTGAATTTCTTGGTTAGGGGAGTTGGAACTGCGATTATAATAACATCTGCTCTTTCTAGAAATTTGTAATTGCTAGAGACAATCATGTCCCTTTTTTTTGGAAATTTTCTTAATTTGCTTTTGTCTAGATCTATACCGATTGTTGAAAATCCCTCTTTATTAAATTTTTTTATTAAAGCCTCCCCAACGTAACCGAGCCCTATAACAGAAATTATAGCCTTTTTACTATTAATCTTTTTTTTTAATGTATTAAAATAATTCATATCTTAAGTTGACTAATTTTTTTTTAGTTTGTTTAAGTAATTTCTTTAAAAAAAAGGCCTGAGGGACATTTTTTTTTTGTAAAAGATAATGAATAATTTTAAACCGTGTTTTTAAAATTTTTAATTTATCATTACTTAAATTCTTTCCATGTTTACGATAAAAAAATAAAGGTTTTTGTAAATGTAAAATTTTGAAATCATTTAAGTTCATTAAAATCCATAAATAATATCCATCTTGTCTATCAAACAAATTATTATAACCTCCAATTTTCAAATAATTTTTTTTATTTATTAGTGAACAGGCACCATGCGCGGGTGTATCCATTATGGTATATTTTTTTTTGTGCTTGTATTTATATCTAGATAAGACTTTAGATTTACTATCAATATTATAATAATCACAAAAAATTAAACCGTAATTTCTTTTATTTTTTATTTTATTTATCATTAATTTAATTGCATCTTTATTTAAAAAATCATCTGCATCTAATCTTAATATGAAATCGCCTTTTGATAATTTTATAGCTTTTAATGATGACTTAACTAAACCTTTTTTTTTTATATTTTTTATTATTCTCACTTTATTGTATTTCTTAAATCTTTTAAGGATCTTGTGAGAACTATCATTGGATGAATCATCAACAATAATAATTTCAATATTCTTATATGTTTGATTGAGAGAACTTTGAATAGCTTTTTCAAGATAAGCTCCATAGTTTCTATTGGTTATATAAATTGTAACTAATGGATTTTCCATAGCTCCGCACTTTGCAAAGAGTCTATAATAACTTTTACATTCATCCTTTTTGCTAAATAGAATTAAATAAATATTTCTCTTTCTTAATAAATGTATTTAATCCTTCAATTTTAATTCTTAGACTATTTTTCTCTATAGATAGAATTTTGAAAATTTTATTTAAAAATGGACCCGATAAAAATTTATATGATTTTTTTAAATCTAAATTTATGTTAAAAAAGTTTTTGGATATGGTCCCATTTTCATCCTGCATGCCTTCACAGTAATCAATAAAACTCTCAATTTCTTTCTGAGAATTTTTAAAGTTTTCTAAAATATATTTAAGACCTCTAGTATATTTAAGATGACTATTAACAATTTTTTTATCATTAAATTTTTCATGAAAGCAAAATACGTAATCGTCAAGTAAATCTACTGTGTTATTTACTAAGCGGTTTTTTTTATAAATTTGTAAATTGATTTTAGGTCTAAAAAATTTACATTCATTACCAATTTTTTTTTTCATTTCATTTTGAAAAAAATTGAAAGACTCTTTTTTAAATTTTGCTACAATCCACATTTATTCCAATTCTTTCTTAAGCTCATCATATTCTTGCATTTTTCTTTTCATAAAATCCATTGTTAGATTTGTTTTTTGCTTAATCCCCATCGGAGTTAAAATATAGAGATATCTCTCTTTGTTTGGATTTTGTTTAAAATTTTGTATTTTTATCAACCCCTTTTTTTTTAATTCATTAAGAACGAAATTTATTTTACCTAAGCTAATATTCAGATTAGAAGATAACTCTCGTTGACTAGCTCTAGGATTTTTTGATACTTTTCTTAATATTTCAAATTCTTCTTGATTTATTTTCATAAATTAATTATTGTTCAAATAATGAACACTATTGTTCATATTTTGAACACTGTCAAGTTATAATTTATGAAATTTACTCCTGTAATTTCTATTCTAGACTACGGCTCAGGAAACTTAAGATCAGTCTTAAATGTTTTAGAGTATTTGGGCTATAAAGTTCACATTACAAAGAACTTGGATTTGATTGATAGTTCAACCCATCTAATCTTACCTGGAGTTGGTTCCTATAAAAATTGCGTTGAAAAAATAAAAAAAAATTTAAGTTTTAGATTAATTAAAAACCAAATAATAGATAAGCAAAAACCTTTATTAGGTATTTGTGTAGGTATGCAAGTTTTATCATCGAGCGGATACGAAAATGGTGAACACGATGGACTTAACATAATCAAAGGTAAAGTGGTTAAATTAGAAAATACCTTATTACCCGTACCTCAAGTGGGATGGAATGAAATTGAGATAAAAAAGAAAGATCCAATTTTTGATGGAATTCCAAACAAATCTGAGTTTTACTTTTTACACAGCTATCAATTCAAGTCGAAATCAGAAAAAAATATTCTATCCTCAACAAACTATGAGAATAGTTTTACATCCATTATTAGTGAAAAAAAAATTTATGGTGTACAATTTCATCCAGAAAAAAGTCAAACGTATGGATTAAGATTGCTTAAAAATTTTGTGGAAAATCTAAAGTGAAAAAAAAAAGGCTAATCCCGGTCCTTCTTTTAAAAAACGGATCCTTAGTACAATCTAGAGGTTTTTCTAGATTTCAAAAAATTGGAAGTCCTATAACTGCTGTAAAAAGACTTAGTGAATGGTCATCTGATGAATTAATTTATTTAGATATTTCTAGGGACGATAAATATGACTTAAATAGAGATGATCTAAAATTTGTAAATTCATCTAATATTCTCGATATAATAAGCTATATATCAAAACAAACCTTCATGCCTATAACCATTGGTGGTAAAATAAAAAATTTGAAAGATATTGAGGTAAGATTAGAAAAATGTGCCGATAAAGTAAGTATAAATACAGAAAGTTTTAAAAATAAAGAGTTTATTAAAAACGCGACAAGAGAGTTCGGTAGCCAATGTATTGTAGCCTCGATTGATGCTAAAAAGGTCAAAGATCAATATAAAGTTTTTATCGATCGAGGTAAAATAAATACTGGTGCAGATGTTGATGAGTGGATTAAAATTCTTCAAGATTTAGGTGTTGGTGAAATATTGTTAAATTCAATTGATATGGATGGAACCGGCAGTGGATATGATTTAAAATTAGTTTCAAAAATAGAAAAGATAGTAAAAGTACCTCTAATAATTTGTGGAGGAGTAGGATCATATTCAGATTTTAAAAAAGGACTAGAATTTAAAAAAGTCGATGCAGTTGCAGCAGCTAATATTTTTCATTATAGGGATCAAAGTGTATTTTATGCTAAAAAAGAGCTTTACGAGGCTGGTTGTAATGTTAGAAATCCAAGTATACTAAAAATTTAGTTATGAAATATTGTAAAAAATGCGTTTACCCTATCTCAGCAGTAAACTTGTTAATAGAGGATGATGGGATCTGTACAAGCTGTAAAAGTTTTAGTGGTTTCGAAAAAATTTCAGAAGATGGATGGAAAAAAAGAAAAGATAAACTCTTTAAATTGATTAATGAGGTAAAAAAAGACAAATCTAATTATGATTGCATAATTCCTGTAAGCGGGGGTAAAGATAGCTATTTTCAAACTCACGTTTTAGTAAAAGAATTTAATCTAAAGCCTCTTTTAGTTACTTATCACGGAAATAATTATTTACCTGAAGGAGATTATAATAGGGATATGATGAGAAAAAATTTTGACGCTGATCATATCATTTGGGGTCCAAGCGTAGAAGTTTTAAAAAAGCTAAATAGGATCGGTTTTAAAAAAATGGGAGATATGAATTGGCATGCACATTGTGGAATATTTACCTCTCCATTTATCATTGCCAAGAGCTTCAACATACCACTAATTTTTTATGGTGAAACCTCATGGGATATCTCTGGAATGTATGATCCTAATGATTTCAATGAGTTTAGTGCTCGTGAAAGACATGAACATGACCTTCGTGGTTACGAGTGGAATGACTTTTTAAATGATAAAGAGGATACACTTAACGAAAATGATTTAATGTGGGCTAAGTACCCCCCTGATGAAGATATTTTGAGGGTAGGTATTAGAGGAATTTTTCTTGGCAATTATGTAAAGTGGGATCCAAATGAGCACTCTAAAAAAATGCAAAGTTTGTACAATTGGAAGCAAGCAGAAAAACCTTTTGAAAGAACTTACAGACTAATGTCAAACCTGGATGATAGATACGAAAATGGAGCACATGATTTAATGAAGTTTATAAAATTTGGATATGGAAGATGCTCTGATCATGCATCAAAAGATATACGAACTAATTATTTAACAAGAGATGAAGGTATTAAACTTGTATTAAAGTATGATCATATAATTAGCAAAGATTTGTTCCATTGGCTAGACTACGTTAAAATGTCCGAGGATGAATTTTGGAATATTGCTGATACATTTAGAGATCCTAGAGTGTGGAATATAGAAAATAATTCTTGGCAAAAACATGATATAGATGGTTCCACAAGATCATATGGTTTGGTGGCTTTGAATGACGATCAAAAGAAAGAATTTTTAAAAAAAAAAAAGAATTAAGTAGGAAGTTGTAAAATAGATATTTTATGATAATTTTAAATCCAGATGATCATATACAAATACATTGATAAATATAATATAATTTTAGGAAGATACTTTTTTAACAATCTAAATTTATTAACTTATAATTTATTCAATTTTTTTTTTAAAAATTTTCTATTTAATAAAAAATCAGACTATTTAAAAGAATTTGTAAATGGAGGAGCTCAAAAAGTTTCAAAGATTCCTTCAAAATCTATTGATGAACTAAATAACATTCTATTTCTGCAAGAAAAAAAAATAAAAGAAAATTTAAATATAGGCGAAAGTTATTACGACTATGAGATTACTCCAGAAATTAAAGAAAAAGTTTTTGATTTCTTAGAGGGACCATTAAGTAAACTTGTTGAAGAATTAAAAAAATATTACAATACAGACATTATTTTATCACGCATTCAAATAAGAAGAACATTTAATACGAAAAGTAACAAAGAAAGCTACAGTAATTATTTCCATGTCGATGGCTACATATGTATGTTACAAAAAATTTTTATAAATTTGCAAGACATCTCAAAAAATCATGGTCCTTTGCGTTACATTAAAAAAACAGATGCAAAAAAAATTTTAAGAACCAACAAGGCAAATATTAATAGAATTGACAAAATTGATCAAGAGGATCTCATTAATCATAATGTTGGTCAAAAGGGAGATGTATTCTTATGCAATACAACAGATTTAATGCATGCTGCTGGAGTACCGACAACAGGTAACAAAAGAGATATTTTGTTTCTAGAAATTTGCGCCTTACCAAAAAGAAATTCTAATCTAAATATAAATTATAATATTTTCGACAGAAAAGTTCCTAATGAAGACTTAACTAAAATCATTGCTAAGCCAAAAGGGTTTAAAAATTTAATTAAATGCTTTCTTAGGTATTATTAAAAATAATTAATTTTTAATGTAACATTTTAATGTTAATTTATAGCTTTATCTAAAAATTTCCTAACTCTTTGACCAGATTTTCCGTCAGTATTTCCAAGATAGTATCTTAATGTTTTTTTATCTTTGTTGGAAAGAGGTTTATTTGTATATTTTGAATTTAGATAATTTTTCAAATTTTTTAGAAATTGTTCTTTAGTATTTATAAAGTATTTTTTATTCTTTATATCAAAAATAAGCTCTTTTTTTTTGGGATACTCACTATTGAAATTTGGTATTATTAAATTTCTATTACTTGCAATTGCTTCGAACACGACCATTGAACGAAATGCTATTACAACTTTTGCATCTCTTAAATACTTTTCACCAGGACCACCTTCAATAAAAGTAAAATTGTTGGGGAAAATTTTTAGGTTAAAATCATTTTTTTTATGAACACCAGTTTTTCCTTTTAGAATTACCCTAGAATTTGGATTATCTTTTGCAAATTCAATTAAATATTTTAGAGTCTGGTTTTGTAGTTTATTCCAACTATTTTTCTTAGAATAAAAATATTTATGAGATTGATGAACTTCTTCGATAAGATAAAATAATATTAATTCCTTTTGAGGTTTTTTTTTTCTTAATCTAAAAAGATAGTCAGATCTTGGACAGCCATTAACTTGTATTTGGCTCTTTGTAGCAACTTTACTCTTAATCAACATTTTTTTTTGACTTTCTGAATAAACTGATATTTTAAAAGATAAAGATTTTTCATTTTTGTTTTTGTATACATCAATAAATTTTTTCTCACCAATAGGAGTAAAAGTAGATTCCTTATGAAGAATTATATATTTTTTATTGAAAGTTTTAAAAACTTCCTCAAGATATTTTTCATTATAGTAAAATATATTAAAACTGATAAATCCATCGAACTTATAAAAATTATTTATTATTTTAAATACCTTTGTCAAAAATTGAATATTTATTTTTTTTCTTTTTATCTCAGTTAAATTTACTGGTTTTGTTAAATAATCACTATGAATTTTACTTTTCCTAGTATTTTTAAAATGATGATGAAAAATTTTTTTTAAAAAAATTCTTTCTAATAAAAAATAAGTTATATTAACCTTTTTTTGATTATGATAAGTTTCTATTAAATCCTCATTACCACCAGATTTTGGGAAAACTAAGATTTTCTTTTTATTTGAATCTTTGGATTTGATTAATTTTATTTTTCTAATGTTGATCAACATTAAAAAAGCACACAGTTTGTGACTATTTATTAATAAAGAAAAATCCAGTAAAAGTAATGATACACTTAAAGAAAATTGGTAAATGATTTTTTTCATCTTAAATGATGTTTAGATTTAGACTATTTATCGAACAATAAACAATTTTCACTAATTGACAATTCATATTTAGTTTTAGCTAGATTTTTTTTAAAATTAGACACAAATATGTCGTAATTATATAGATTATGAAAATAAATATTTTATAAGATTCACAAACTTAACTTAATTGATGAATATATACCTTCATGTCGAAGTTGCCCTAAGAGAACTTGATAGTAAACTTCTTTTGGGAGTTATTGCGGCTTCAAGAGGACATCAGGTTTTAATCTCTGATATTAGTGAAATTGAACGGGGTTTAAGGAGAGGTATCCTTAATCCAGGGATATTTCACACTAAATCAATTACACCTAGCGAACACAAAATTAATTTTCATAAAAGATTAATCGATAAAAAATTTCTAGTTACAAGCCTTGATGAGGAAGCGGGGCTTGAATTATCCGATGAAAAGTTAAGAGAATATTTAAATGACAGAGCTTCAAAAAAAACTATTCGACAATCATCTGCGGTTTTTTGTTGGGGAGATGACGACCTGCAAATTTTAAAAAATATAAATTTCAAAAATAGATCAAACATAATAAAAACAGGCTCTCCAAGAGTAGATTTGTGGAAATCTATTTTTTTAAATTATTGGGGAACACCTAATAAAAAACCAAAAAAACCTTTTTTATTAATTTCTTCAAATATGGGAGCGTCTAATGGAATTCAGAGTCTTTCAGAAGTAATTAGGATGCACAGAGACCTAGGTTATTTTGATCGAAATCCTTTATTGTTTAATGAATTGTTTGAGCAGCAAGCAGAGGATGCTATTAAAACTTCAGATTTTATTGAGGCTATTAAGCACTTAGCCAAAAATAATACTAAATATGATATAGTTTTTCGTCCCCATCCAACAGAGGACATCAGCATATGGAAATTTTATTTAGGGGGCCTGTCTAACGTACATGTAATTCGAGATGGATCAATAACTGCCTGGGTTAATAACGCTTTTGCAGTGATGCATAACGGCTGTACCACTGCTTTAGAAACTTTATTTATAGGAAAACCACTAATCACATATCTTCCCTCAAAAAGAAGATATAAGAAAAATCTTCCAAATAAATTAGGTTTTCAAATTAATTCTTTAAAAAAGTTAAATGAAAAAGTCAATTTTTTACTAAAAAAATCTAAATCAAAAAGTAAAACACTTTATAAAAAAATTCCAAAATTAATGTCTCGAAGAATTTACTCAGATAGTAAAGAGCTGGCATCAGATAAGATTATTAGAGAATGGGAAAGACTCTACAAAAATAATTCTCATTTACCCACTAATTGGAAAAAACTTTATTTACTATTAAAGATAACTACAATTAAAAATAAGATTGTAACAAAAAATAAAAATTGGAAATTTCCCCCTCTAAACAAAAATGATATTTACGAAAGAGTAAAAAAGATAAAACGCGCTCTAAAAATAAACCATAAAATTGATTGTGAAATAATTTCTGAACGAGCAATTTTAATAAAAAAAAATATAAATAGATATGGATAATTTACAATTGGCTTTTTTAGTATTTAGATCTCGTTCTGGATCAACATTGTTTGGCGATAGACTTGGTCGACATCCAGAGATAATAGTTGCTCCCGAAACAAATGCACTTCCTAGATTAGTTTTATATTTTAAAAATAAAATTACAGATGAAAATAAAATAAATTATAGTGAAATAATTGATTTTCTTTACGCTGAAAAAAAATTAGAAGAATGGGAGGTACCCAAACAACTTTTATTGAAAACATTTGAAAAACATAAACCAAATTCATGTTGGAAAGTTTTTTATTGTTTGTGTGGATTATATAGAGATATTATAAAAAAAAATGCAAAGATTTTTGTTGTTAAAAAAGATGGATGGTATTCTGACAATGCAAAGTTATTATTGAAAATATATAATAACAGTAAAATACTTTGGATGATAAGAGATCCTAGGGCGACTTACAATTCAGCTTCAAAAGCTATCTATAGTAGGACAGGTCAACCAATAGATAAAAATGTATTTCACAATTCATATTTCTGGAAAAAATATATTAATAAAATGATTTCAATGCGAAAGGAGTCTTCAGAAAAAATGATTGAAATTTATTATGAAAAATTCCTTTTTTCACCAGAGGAAACGCTTTCTTTGTGCTGGAAATTCCTTGAAACAAGAAATTTAAATAAAGATGAGATGAGTAAAATTATGAAAAAACATAGCTCATCTCAATTAATAAAACAATCTACTCAACATTTACATAAAGACGTAACAAATGAGATTTTCACAGATTATATAAACAAATGGAAGGATCAACTACCAATTTGGAAAATTTATTTGATTAATTTAATTTGCAGAAAACAAATGCGTGAAACTGGATATTTTTGAGTTTTTGAAACTATTATATGAATAAAATCTAGTACTTAAAGATCGAATTAGAAAAAATGATATAATTTAAAATGAAGTATGATAAATAATAAAAATTATTTTTTATAATATTTAAATATTTTTAATTAAAAATGCTAACTCAAAAAAAATTATTATATCTTCTTACTAGTTATGAGAAGAGAAGAGCAACTCTTTTATTATGCATGATGTTGATTGTAGCTTTGCTTGAAATGACAGGGGTTGTATCGATAATGCCATTTATGGCTGTATTAACGAACCCAGACCTTATTCAAACTAATTCTATATTAAACAATCTATTTAACCTGACTAAAAAAATTGGAGTTGAAACCAATAACCAGTTTTTGTTCGTACTTGGAATTTCTGTATTTTTATTACTCGTAGTTTCAATTCTATTTAAGGCCTTAACTAATTATGCACTATTGAGATTTACTCACATGCGACAGTACAGTCTTGGAAAAAGAGTGATGGAAGGATATCTGCATCAGCCTTTTTCATGGTTTTTAAATCGTCATACCGCAGATCTTGGAAAGAACATTCTCTATGAAGTTGAGCAAATTGTATATTTGGCTTTAAATCCATCGTTAGTTTTTATTCAACAAACTTTAATTACATTAGCAATATTAACTATTTTAATATTAGTAAATTTAAAGATAGCTATAATTGTCGGCTTAACAATGGGATTTGCATATGGGATTATTTACCTATTCACTCGTAATTTAGTTGTTAAGTTTGGTAAAGAGCGTCTAAAAGCAAGTAAATTACTTTTCGTAAATATAACTGAAGCTTTTGGGGCTATTAAGGAAATAAAAGTTGGTGGATCAGAAAAAAATTTTGTAAACAGATTTTCCGAACCTGCAAAAAATCTTGCGAAATCTCAAGCTTTAATAGGTTTAATAAGTACTTTACCTCGTTTTGTGCTAGAAGTTATTGCTTTTGGGGGTATTATTTTGGCAATTCTTTATTTACTCGCACAAAGTGGAAATTTTAATGAAATAATTCCAATTATTGCATTATATGTTTTTGCTGGTTATCGTTTGTTGCCTGCTTTTCAAGGGATATACAGATCATTAGCTCAAGTACGATCTGTTGAACCTTCACTTAATACTTTGTATAAAGATTTAAAAAATTTTAAATCTAAAATTACACCAAAAGATGAAAATAGACTAAAATTCAAAAGAAATATTACTCTTAAAAACATTTTTTATCAGTATCCCAATTCAACAAAAATAGTTCTCAATAATCTAAACTTAAACATCTCCGTAAGTTCAAAAATTGGTATAGTTGGTGCCACTGGGAGTGGCAAAACCACAATTGTAGATATAATTTTAGGTCTATTAGAATTACAACAAGGATTCCTAGAAGTTGATGGTAAGTTAATTGAAAAAAATAACCTAAGAACTTGGCAGAATTCCATCGGTTATGTCCCACAAAATATTTTTTTAGCAGATGATACTGTATCAGCCAATATAGCTTTCGGGGTAGAAAATAACTCAATAAATAAACAAGATGTTGAAAATGCAGCTAAAATAGCAAGCCTGCATGATTTTGTTATCAATGAATTACCAGAAAAATATCAAACGTATATAGGTGAGAAAGGAATAAGATTATCAGGTGGCCAAAGACAAAGAATAGGAATTGCGAGAGCTCTGTATCATAATCCGAAATTATTAATCTTAGATGAAGCAACAAGTTCATTGGATAACTTGACTGAACAAGAAGTTATGAATGCAGTTAATAATATGGGCAAAGATTTAACAGTAATAATGATTGCTCATAGATTGAGTACGGTAAAAGAGTGTGACAGTATTGTTATCTTAGAAAATGGTCAGATTAAGCATCAAGGAACGTTTAAAGAATTAACAAAAATAAACGATTATTTTCGTAAAGCCACAAGTGACTTAAAAACATAAAAAAATTATTTAAATTAAGATTAAATGGTATAATTAGACTATGAAAAGAATTCTCGGAAAACCAAAAGAAACAAATAATACACTTATTTCTCTTATTAAAAGAACTAAGATTAATGACTTTTACTTAAAAAATAGAAAAGACTTTAGAGATCGAATTTTAAGTAGCATTGATCCACAAGATGATGTTTTAGATATTGGGATGGCCATGAGGGATAAGCATAAAAAAATAATTTCTAAAAGTTTAGAAACTTTAGATGTTAACGATTTTGGTAGCTATCCTGATATAGTATGTGATATTTGTTCTGACTTAACTCCTTTACAAAGTAAATATGATAAAATTGTTTGTATTGCTATTCTTGAACATGTATATGATCCATTTAAGGCAGTTTCAAATTTAAAAATGATGCTTAAAAGTGGTGGAAAAATTTTTGGATATGTCCCATATCTTTATCATTATCACGCTCCACAAGATTTGAAATTTCAAGATTACTTTAGATTTTCTAAAGATGCATTAGCTTACTTATTTAAAGATTTTTCAGAGGTTGAATTATATCCAATTCGAGGAAGAGTATCTTCGTCTTTTAACCTGATGTTTGCAGGAAGGTGGAAAAATTACATG
>MDSV01123507.1_pt1 | contig 20878 bp, 22 predicted proteins | sample 810851 | NCBI WGS metagenome assembly MDSV01 (sample SAMN05326640, study PRJNA326480) | marine metagenome | isolation source: seawater | place: Atlantic Ocean: North East | collected 2012 | reverse complement strand
GGGACGTGAATGGAGCACCTTCGGGCATGGCGTCAAGGGTCAGCCAAAACTCAGAGCCGTCCCCTTCCATGCCCATGCTGTAGTCCTCTTCCAGCAGGGGCACCACGGCCCCCGCGCCTCGTCCTTGCGTTGCGGGACTCGGCCATGACGGGTGGTCTCCTGGCAACACCACCATGCTGCATCGCTTGGCGAGCACCGCATCATGCATGGTCGCCCCGTCGAACCACCACGCGCAGACCATGCCGTCGAGGGCCATGGCACCGTGCTCGTCCACGCCGGGCCGGCCTTGAGGTCGCCATGTGGCACCGTTGACCTCCACCCGGGGTGCATCTTTGGTCGACCAGAGCGTCATCAATTGCTTCCCCGTGGGCCGTCCTTGCTCGTCTTCGAGCATGACCAACCACCACCACCAATCCCAGGTCAAGCCTCGGATGGGAGGGCGCTGATCAAGGCGCCAGAGGCCGCTCAGGTCACCGAGGAAATGCTCGGGCGCCTTCACGAGATCTCCTTCCCCTTGAACAGCGACTGACCGACGATCCAAATGACGCCGGCTTGGAAGAGCAGCACCAACACCGCCACAGCAATGTTGGCCGTTGGGGAGATGGAGAAGGGGGCCTCGGAGGTCAGGAAGCTCAAGGGATCACCCGGGGCCACCATGGTGTGCGACCAAACGGTGTAATCCGTGGTGTACGCAATGAAGGCCTCCTGGTCCGACCACGACAAGGCCGTGGCGGCATCGATGATCGCCAGGCACCACCCAATCACCGACACGCGAAGCAGCGGCGACGAAGGGAGTCCCATGGACAGGAAGGCCATGCCGAATTCCCACGCCGCAAACGGAATGGCGAGCACGATGCCGTACTTCCACATCACGCCCAGGGTCATGAAGAGCATCCCGTAGACCAGCAGCGCCAGCCATGTGGCCAGCAAGATGGCCAGCCAAATGCCGAGGTCCTCGAAGCGGAACACGCCATCCCCGGGAGCTGCGAATCCTGTGATCAGGGCAGAGATCAACACGACGGCGGCGCTGGCGGGCCACACGAGGGCGAGGTATCCGAGCATGCGGTAGAGGAGGACCTCGCCGCGGGCAATGGGTTTGGCCAGAAGGAAGTGCATGGTTTCCGACGTCATCTCACCACGAATGAGCCCGGTGGCCAAGAACAGGGGCAGGAAAATGCCCAGAAGGAAGACGATGCCAAGTTTGCCGTACCCAAGGAGGAAGGCGCGGTGTGTGGCCTCTTGCACGAAGGACTCCTCGTTCGGGTCTTCGTCCACCCCGTTGTCCCAGGACAGGGCTGAACCGCCAAACCAACCCTGCAACAGAAGGCCGTCGCAAATCACCCCGTTGCCGTTGGTGTCCTTGGCGCCGTCCGGACGGTCTGCGTCCCGACAATCACCGTCGTCGTCGTAACCGAAGGAGGTGGACGACCCATCGAGGGACGAAGGGAAGTCTGGCCCGTCCTCGTCGAAGAGACCGTCACCGTCGTTGTCCACCGATTCCACGGTGTCGTTCATCGCGTCGATGTAGAACAGAAGCACGGTGCCCAACGCCACCAAGCAGGAACAAAGCACCACCCATGTGGACAGGCGTGTACGGTATTGGCGCAAGGTGAACTCGGCCACCGCGGTGGCCTTGCGGTCCAAACTGCTCCATGCACGGGTGGACGAGGACATCAGCGACCGCCTCCACCGACGAGGTGACCGATGACGGACTCGAGGTCGTCGTCGGGGTTTTCGATGCGCGTCACCTTGAACCCGCCTTCGATGAGCAGGGCCGGAAGGCCTTGGTGAACCGCACCGAGGTCATGGGTGAGGATGTCCACGACGCCCTCGGAGGGAATCATCACGCCATGGACGTGGTCCATGTCAATAACCGCCTTTGCGAGCCGTTTGCCTTCCGAACAATGGATGAGGATGCGATGCGGGATGCGATCGAGCTGCTCCCGGATGCCGTGGACGTTTCCAAGCGCGAGCACTTGGCCACGATGCAGGAGGACGATTTGTTCGGTGATCCGCTCGATTTCGCCAAGAATGTGGCTGCTGACCAAGACGGTTCGACCCATTCGACCGAGTTCCCGAACGACGTTCATGATCGTCGTGCGCGCCAACGGGTCGCACCCAGTCAGGGGCTCGTCGAGGACGATCAGGTCCGGATCGTTGACCAGTGCATGAGCGATTTTCACGCGCTGACGCATCCCTTTCGAGTACCGTCCAATCGGGGTGTGCATGACGTCTTTGAGGTTCACGAACTCAAGGACGCGCTCCGCCTCCACCTTGGCCTCGTCCCGGGTGAACCCGTGGAGGCGGGCGAAGGTGGTCACGAAATCAAACGCCGTCATCCAATCGTGAAGTTTCTCCGATTCGGGTACGAAGCCCACCCTTCCGTAGGGCGTGGGGTCCTGCCAAGGGTCGATCCCAAACAGACGAACTTGGCCGGTGGTGGGCTTGCACCTGCCCATCAGGAGGTTGAACATGGTGGATTTTCCGGCGCCGTTGAGACCCAAAATGCCGGTCACGCCGCCTGAAATCGCGAGGTTGATCTGGCTCAATGCGTGAATTCGCCCGTAGGTTTTGCCGACCCGGTCGAAGACCACGGCAGGCAACTTTTCCGGCACCGGCTCCATGGCCGGTTCGGTGGCCGGACCCGCTTGGTCGAGGTCGGGCATCACTCTCGCGTCACCTCCATGCTGGCAACGCGGTTGGCCAAGAGGTAGAGGGAAAGCACGTTCATGACGACGACCGAAACGAGTGACCACGTCCATGGAATGTCGTAGTTCGATTCGGTACCGACCAGGGCCTGCCCGACGTTGGCCAAGGCATCGTAAGGCGACAGCAGGTACAGGGCATCTTGCTCAAAGATCAGGGCCACGATGAAGGCGACGGATTTCGAACCGAGAACGAGGGCCAGCAGGCCGATGGCCGGAAAGAAGCCGTTTGTTGACACGCTGGACATCGCCAACCCCAGCGACGTGTAGGTGATGACCAACAACATGCCTGCAGCGGCCGCGCCAAGCAGCAAGGGGAACGTGTCCACGATCCAGGCCCAGCCGCGGCCCATGGCCAGGACTTCGACGGTGTAGTACACCAGCAACGTGAACACGCAGAGGATGAAGAGGATGGAGGCAGCGGCGAGGTACTTCATGGCCACGTAGTCAAATCGGGTGATTGGGCGGCTGAAGTAGAGCGCTGAGGTCCCGTTGAGTCGATCCTCGGAAATCATGGTTCCCACGATCAATGCGGTGACCACAGGGTAGTACAGCACGTTCCGGGGGAAGAAGCCCAGCACGTGGGCATAGAGGCTGTCCCTGCTGACCATGAAGACTTCACCGAGGCCGTCACCAAACAGCGAACCGAGCAGCACGGGGAAGATGTCTCCGACCGAACCGAGGAGGACCAACACGAGGTAAATGCGCACGAGGAGAGGCCACGGGCGATGCCCGCTGCGCACCAGACCCAACATGTGGTGGCGGTAGACCGCCCAATTCCTCGCCCAACGCGGGTTCAGGGTCCCCGTCCATGGCAGATAGGTCTGGGTGAAGACTTGCCCGCTGGCCCCTGATTTGGCGATGCTGGCCTGGCCTGTGTCTTCGGACGTGTATGCGGCTTCGATCCGTGATGCTCCGGTCACGGGCGACGCTTCGTCAAACCGGACCTCTTCCTCGACGGGCACGTCTTCCTCGGGGGCATCGGTCATCTCGAACCGCCTCCCGCCAGCAGATCTTCGCTGGACTTCACATCGTGGCCAAGCCGCTCCATGATGGCGATGAAGAGGTCCTCAAGCGAGGCTTCGTAGGTGTGCAGGCGCCGAACTTGACTGCCTGTGGCTGCCGCGACTTCGAGGACCTCACGGGGCAGGTCGTCGCGGTCGTCGGCCACGCGCATCACGCGGCCTTGGCGACGGACGCGAAGGCCGCGGTCCAGCAAACCCCGCTCCATGGCTTCCGCAGCACCCCACACGTGGACTTCGTATTCACGGTCGATGGCCTTGAGGTCCTCAATGCGGCCCTCGGCCACAAGTCGTCCTTTGTGAAGCAGCACGATGCGCTCGCACACTTGCTCCACGTCGTCCATCAAGTGGGACGCCATGAGGACGCTTCGTTGACCGTTGCGCACGGTGGTGTCCAAGGTCTGAAGCATAAAATCACGCGCCGAAGCGTCCAGCCCGTTGGAGGGCTCGTCGGCAATGATCATCTCCGGGTCGTGGACGATGGCGCACGCCAATTTTGTGGCTTGCCTCATGCCGGTGGAATACCCGTCGATCTGACGGTAGCGTTGTTCGCCCAAGCCGACGTATTCCAGGCACTGATGAGCACGCTGCATGGCGACCACCGGATTCATGCCGAGCAATTCCCCGGCATAGCGCACCTGATGGATGCCGTCCATGCGAGGATCGAGGGCTTCGTATTCGGGCATGTACCCAATGCGCTGCCGAATGCTCGGGCCTTCGGTACGGATGTCGTGCCCGAGCACGCTGCCTTCGCCGGAGGTCACCTGAATGAGGCCGAGCAAGGTCTTCAGCAGGGTGGATTTCCCTGCTCCGTTGGCTCCCAACAAACCGGTTGCACCGGCTTCGATGCGCAAATCGAGGGCGTCGAGGGCGATGTGTTCACCGTAGGCTTTGGTCAGCGCCTTGGTGTGCACAATGGGTGCACGGGCTTCGACCATGCAGCAAGGTGGTGATGGAGGCCTTTCAATCCGACCCCGTTTCGGGCTCAGGAAGAGGGGAGCAGTCCGCCGCGGACACGCACTGCGATGCCCTTCTCCATGGCCGTGGCTTCCGCTGGCGTGCATTGGGCGACACCGTGTGCAATGAGCGCGCCGTCCGGTGCGAGCACCAAACAGGTGCCGCCGGGGCGCAGCCGCTCCGATGCCTCGAGGATGAAGCCGTGCATCACGTTCCGACCCGCGCCCACGAAGGGCACGGCGTCCTCGACGACCGTCAAGGTGGCAGGAGCGTGTCCAGAGGGAAGGCCGAGGCCATGCAGCACCTTGGCTCCCTCGTCGGTCAGGGAAAGGCCGCCGTCGCCGAGGCGAGGCGAGAGGATGTGGCGTCCCTCGCTGTCCTTGACGTTCCTGATGCGGCCCGTGCTGCTCATCACAAAGGTGGCTTGACCAACAAAGGACGTGGCCATGTCGCGTTCCAAGTGCAGTTCAAGCATGCTCTTGTCCACCGCTTGAACGCGACGAAGGTCCATGCCCACCTCGGGGAGAGCCGCATCGTCCACCGCCGCACGCGGGTTCAATCCCGCATCGGCCAAGGCCGCGTCAAAGGCCTCGCCGACGCTGTCCGACCGGAGATTGACGCCGACGAACGGGCGGTCGTGAAGGTGCAAACGGGTCAATTCTCGCCGTACCCATGCGTGGTCGAGAGGACGCTTCCAGAGCCATTCGGGACCTTCCACATGGGCGAAGGGTTGGAGGTCTTCGAAGGACCACGGCACCAACCCAATGGGGCTCAACACGAGCACCTCCAACGACGGATTTGAGGCCCGTGCCCGCACGACCTGGGCGCCGACCCGGTCCCGCCATGGGCCCGGAGCCCCGTGAAGGATCAGCACGGGGCCTTGCGTTGCAGCAGGCCGCCAATGCCTGTGAAGGCGGCGCCGTGAAGCGACCACGAACGGTCGGACGAAGGTGTCCTCTCCGGCCCAACGCAGGGCGCCTTGGCCTGGGGTCGTCTGAGATGCGACCACCCAGTCCCACGCACCCTCCCATTGACCGCGGGCCGGCGAGGTGTCGCTGGCCGCCGTGCGATCGGTCATGAGCAGATGCTCTGTGGCCGGGATGGGCGCGGACCCGCGTGCCGGCGACGTGGTGAGCCACAGGAAGGCTTCGCGAAGCGCCGGGTGAGCGTGGCTTCGACGTTCAGCACGTTCCCAAATTCGCCCGTCATGCACCGCTTGGCGGCATGCGGCGAGTTCGGCCAGCGTCACTTCGAGGTTGTACCGCGACAACATCTCCATCCGAGCGTCCTTGTCCAGTTTGCGCACCGCCTCGGGGGTCACATGAGCCACACATGGCATCAACAACGGCCACTCACGCAACTCGCCGAGGTGCACGGTTCCGTTGGGGGTAAGCATCCGGTCGTCTCGGGCGAACAAGGCGTATGCGGCCGAATCGAAGAGGTCTGCTCCAAGGGCGATCAGCATCGGGAACAACATGGGATGACCGCAACCAAACATGTGCACAGGACGTTGCGGAGGCAGCGCAGGCAACGATGCAAGCATGATTTTGGCCAGGTCGGTGTACCGCTGCTGCTCCATCACCGGGACGATGCCGCCGATGGGGTGAACGCTGAATCCGTGGGCACCCATGCCCTCCGCACTTTGGCGGCGGAGGTCGGGGTGCAACCCTCCTTGAATCGGGCCGTTGAGCATGGTTGAACCGGCGGAGGCAAGGCTTGCATCGGCACGCCTGACGGTCTCAGCGACCGCTTCTTCCACCTCTTCTCGCGTCATGTCGGGCCGGGTGAAGACGTCCAGCATGGTGGCGACGTCGACCCCGATGTCCCGTTGGAAGGAGACGATTTCTTCCACGCCGACTTCGACGTCCCCGTACACGTAGGCTTGGAAGGTCCCTGAGTCGGTCATGATGGCCCCCGGGTAATTCAGCAAATCATGCACTCCGTGTTCGAGGGCATGGGTGCGGAGGCGTTCGTGCTTCCAAATGATGTAGCTGTTCGTGATCAGCATTTCGATGCCGTAGCGGTCCCACATTTCACGCGGTTCAATGGTGCGAAGGTTCGGGTTGATCACCGGCAGCAAGGTTGGCGTGGTGACGACACCGTGGGCGGTGGAAAGGGCCCCTACGCGGGCGCGACCGTCCCTTGCCTTGACCTCAAAGCGACCGACGTGGGCTTCTCGCGCCGGTTTTGGAGCGGGTCGAGGCTCATCTTGCCATGCCACCATGGCCGGGGGACCGCGCCTTGACCTTCAATACGTCCCATCATTGCGGAGGCCAAGGCGGGCAGCAAGACGACGATGAGCGGTGCTTTCCACCGCACCCAAGTGGCCGCTGATGGTGGCCCTCGAGACGCCGATTTCCGCTGCCACATCCGCGAGCGTGCACTTACGAGGACGGTCGTAGTACCCGAGCCGCCATGCGGTGGAAAAGGCAAACCTCTGGTGTTCGGTCAAACCGGCAAAGTCATCCTGATGCTGTTCCGTCAATTGCACAACGGACACGGTACCGTTCGGATTCCAAGATTGGAAGCCTTTCACCATCGTACTGCAGCCGTCAGGAGTCCCTCGAATGATGATGGTCGCCCCGGACACGCCGATGGACGAGCCTGGAGCCACCACGGCGTTCCAGATGTCTCGACCCACGCGAAGCAACTCGTGCGAATTTTCGACCAGAGCGGTCAAGCGAACGCGTCCACCGACGACTTCCTCGCCGATCACCTCGATGAGCTTGAACCAGGGCACGCGGTCAACGTCTTCGACGGTCATCCCGTCAACCAGGGTCAATTGCAACACGTAGACCATGGTGTCGTGTTCGTTGTTCCTGCTGACGCTCGCCATCAGCACGGTTTCCTGACAGACGGCAATCTGATGTTTGAAATCCGAATTCGCAATCGCATGCGCAGGATACCGCAAACGAACTTCCTTCATCCTTCAACACCTTCTTTGGTCCACGTTTGGAAGTATCGTTCTTCGGTCACTCGCCAACCCAGTCGAGCAAACGGCGGTGAGCCACGCGGTCGACTTCGCGAAGGTGTCCACTGATGGTGGCGTTCGAGACTCCCGCGGCCTTCGCAATGTCGCTCAAGGCACAGCCTCGGGGGATGTCGAAGTAACCCATCGACCATGCCAGCCGGGCCGCTTCGACTTGTTGTGGCGTCAATCCCGCGTCCCCGTCATGGTCGGCATCGCCCGAACGCACCACGGCCACCGTGCATCGCTCGTTCCAGAGGCGAAACGCCGCCACCAAGGCTTGGCATCCATCGCTGGAACCGCGAACAATGATCTCTGCACCCTTTCGGCCGATTTGGGTCCCCGGGCTGATGATGGCGTCTTCGATCTCCAAGGGAACGGTGACCAGCGGGTGCGTGAAACGGACGATGGCATACAGGGCTTCGCCGTCACGAGTGGCCTCTTTTCGAACAACCTCGTCGATGGACAACCAGTCGATGTCGTCGATGTCGGAGATGGACGCACCCGCAGCAAGCCGGAGCCGTACCATGACCGTCACGGAATCGTTGGCGTCGGAACGCCCCAAGGTGTTGAGGAGTTCAAACGCCTCAATGCGTTGCAATTGTTGGGCGAATTCAGTGCCACGCAGGACGTCCGCTCCGTAGCGAAGCCGGATTTCCCTCATGCTGATGCCTCCACGTTCACGAACTCAACCTGACCATGTGCGAGGATGAAATCCCTGCCAAGGTCATCAAAACTGTCGAGCAGCACGGCGTCGAAACGAATGCGCTCAACCTCAGCGTCGCCCTCGAGATCGGTCTTGATGCCTTGGAGTGTGCCGGGCGCTGCACCGCAGGACACGCAAGCACCGGTCAGGTCCAACACGAGATCGAGTCCGGAAGGGGTGGCGTCGACCTGCGTGGCTTTGATGCCCCCTCCGTGGCCGTCAAGTGCGGCCCGAACGGAGCCGAGGCGTGCCAACAACGCAGGCACGAGATGCGGCGTGTCCACCGCCTCGGCGAGAGGGAGGTTTCGGAGGCGATCCTCCTCCTCGGGATCCAGCGTGGCCTCCAACCGCTCAGCGGCCTCTTTTTCGATGGAGGCCTTCGCTTGGGCAGCGTACATCGCCACCAAGTCATCCGCGTCCATAATGGGCGCAGGTTCCTATCACCTTTGAAGGCGCGGACGAAGTGGGTCTGATGAAACCATCCGCTTCATAAGACCGGGCTTAGACCATGACACATGGCCGGCGGACTGCTCGATGTCCAAGGCCTCCACGCCACCGTGGAGGAGACGGAGATCCTCCGTGGCGTCGACTTGTCCATCAAATCCGGTGAAGTTCACGCCATCATGGGCCTGAACGGTGCAGGGAAGTCCACGCTGGCCTCGGTCATCATGGGACACCCTGCCTACAACGTCACCGCCGGGAGCATGCAATACGACGGTCAAGACCTGGCGGACCTCGAGGTCCACGAGCGTGCACGTGCCGGCCTCTTCATGTCCTTCCAGTACCCGTCGTCCATCCCCGGCGTGCAGGTCGGCACCTTCCTTCGCAAATCCGTCGCGGCCGTTCGCGGTGAAGCACCCAAGGCCAGGGAATTCCGAAAAGAACTCCAGGCCGCGATGAGCGTCCTGAACATGGACCGCTCGTTCCTTGGCCGACACGTCAACGACGGCTTCAGCGGCGGCGAGAAAAAGCGCCTGGAAATCCTCCAAATGTTGCTCCTCCAACCCCGGATGGCCCTGCTCGACGAAACGGATTCAGGGCTTGACATCGATGCACTGAAGGCCGTGGCGCAGGGCATCAACAGCCTCTCTGAGGAGAGCGGTGTGCTTCTGATCACGCACTACAACCGCTTGCTTGAACTGGTGGTTCCCGACGTGGTCCACGTGATGATCGACGGACGCATCGTGCAAAGCGGCGGTCCGGAACTTGCCCAACGCCTCGAAGCGGAAGGCTACGAATGGCTGATGCCGACCGCATGAGGTGAGAGGATGAGTGACGAAGCAAGGGACGCTGTCGGCGAGTACCGCTACGGGTTTCATGACCCAGAAATCTCCACGATTCGTTTCGACAAAGGTCTCAGCGAGCAAGTCGTCAGGGACATCTCTGCCCTCAAAGACGAGCCGGAATGGATGACTGACCTTCGCGTGAAGGCCTATCATCACTTCATGGATCGACCGATGCCCGATTGGGGCAATGAGGCCTTGTTGAACAGCATCGACTTCGATGCAGTGACCTATTTCCTTCGCTCCTCGAAAGGCACCGAGCGCGATTGGGACGACGTTCCAGAAGACATCAAGCGCACCTTCGACCGGTTGGGCATCCCGGACGCCGAACAGAAGTGGCTCGGTGGCGTGACGGCACAGTACGAATCCGAAGCGGTCTACCACAGCATCCGTGAGGACCTCGAAGAACAAGGCGTCCTCTTCTTTGACATGGACTCCGGCCTTCGGACCCACCCCGAATTGGTGAAGCGCTTTTTCAACACCGTCGTGCCCTACACGGACAACAAATTCAGCGCCCTCAACACCGCGGTTTGGTCCGGTGGCTCGTTCATTTACGTCCCCAAGGGCGTTCACGTCGAGATGCCCGTTCAGGCTTACTTCCGCATCAACGCCAAGAACATGGGCCAATTCGAACGGACCCTGATCATCGCCGACGAAGGGTCGTCCATCCATTACGTCGAAGGCTGCACCGCTCCGACCTACTCCACCGACTCCTTGCACTCCGCCGTGGTGGAACTCGTGGCCATGGAGGGAGCCAAAATCCGGTATTCCACCATCCAGAACTGGTCGTCAAACGTCTACAACCTCGTCACCAAGCGCGGCATCGCGCACGCCAACGCAACGGTCGAATGGATCGACGGGAACATTGGCTCAAAATTGACGATGAAGTATCCCGCGGTCCTGCTCAAGGGCGAAGGCGCTCACGCGGAGATCATCTCCGTGGCCTACGCAGGTGAAGGGCAGCACCAAGATGCGGGGTCCAAGGTTCACCACCTCGCCCCCAACACCACGTCAAACATCCTCTCGAAATCCATCTCAAAGAACGGCGGACGCTCCACCTACCGTGGCATGCTGCAGGTGCGCCCGAAGGCCGAGGGATGCCGCTCGAAGGTCGTCTGCGACGCGTTGATGCTCGATGCGGACAGCCGAAGCGACACCTACCCCACCATGGAAGTGGGCAACGCCTCCGCTGATTTGGAACACGAAGCCTCGGTGTCGAAAATCGCCGGCGACCAGTTGTTCTACCTCATGAGCCGCGGCCACTCCGAAGCCGAAGCGATGGGACTCATCGTCAACGGATTCTTTGATCCCTTCACCCGCGAACTCCCGATGGAGTACGCCTCTGAACTGAACAAGCTCCTTGAAATCGAGATGGAGGGAGCCATCGGATGACCACCGCGATGGAGGACCCCTCCAACGCGGTCCATCTTTGGCGCTCCACTCCGTGGGCATGGATGCGCCCTGACGAGACGGAAAGCACCGCCATTCGAATGGTGCTTCACGACGTTGAAGGGGCCGCCTCCGCCGCACTCAGCCACGCCTCTGCCGACCTTTTCCCTGTGGTGGTGGACGGACCGGAAACCACCCTCCCTGACGTCGACGACATCGCCCGGCACACCTTGGCGAAACTCGACCTCCAACCGATGCGTCTGGACCTTAACGGGGCTCATGACAGCACCGTGAACCTCGACCTTCGTGCGGCAGGACATGTGGCAGTTGGTCGTCTGCACATCGCTTGCAAAGGTCATGCCGTGGTTCACGTTCACCTCTCGGGCGACGCCGGTTGGTGCGGCATTCACTTCACCGGCCAGGTGGCCAACGGAAGCACCCTCAGCGTCGTCATCACCGATGAGTTGCATCACGAATCACGCGTGGTCCGCTGCGACGATTGGCGGGTCGGCCGTGACGCCACGTTCGAGACCGGCACCTTGTCGGTGGGCGGTTTCCGCCGCAAATCGGACCTCCGTCACCACCTCGACGCCACGGGCGGAAGCGTGCGAATCGGTTTGGGCGTTCACGGGCAAGAAAGCAGGCACGACGATCATCACATCGAAATTCATCACCACGCCGGACACACGAACTCGTCCCTGGTGGCCAACGTCGCTTGCGGCGGGCGCAGCCGAAGCGTGGGCACCGGCCGCCTGGTCATCGATGCTGGGGCCGACGGCACCGACGCAGGCCAAGTTTTCCGAAACCTGTTGCTGAGCCAAGGCGCTCGAGCCGACGCGATTCCCGAACTCGAAGTGCTGGCCGACGACGTCTCGGCCGCACACGGTGCGGCCAGTGCCAGCATCGACGAAGGCCAACTCCACTACCTGATGAGTCGAGGGCTCGACAACGACGAGGCCGCAGGCATGATCGTCGAGGGTTTCCTTGCGGACGCCTTCCGACCCCTTGCCGCAGCGGACGCACGCCGTGCGCTTCGGGACCGACTCACAGTGCACCTCGATTGTGCACGAATCACCTGAGGTCATCGTATGGTCAGCGCTTCCGATTTCCCCATCCTCTCACGGACGGTGAACGGCAAGCGCCTCGTGTACCTCGACAACGCGGCCACGACCCAGAAGCCTCAGGTGGTCATCGACGCGATGAACCGCTACTACACGAACAGCAACGCCAACGTCCACCGCGCGGTCCACACCCTGGCCGGAGAGGCCACGGACGGCTACGAGGCTTGCCGGACGAGCCTGAAGTCGTGGTTCAACGCCGACCGGCTGGTGTTGACCAGCGGCACCACGGAAGCGATCAACCTCGTGGCGCACGGCTGGGGCCGTGCGAATCTGAAGCAGGGTGATGCCATCGTGCTCACGGAGATGGAACATCACAGCGACATCGTCCCATGGCAGATGCTCTCCAAGGAGCGAGGTGTCGAACTCCGTTACGTCCCCGTGCTTGAGGACATGACCTTGGACATGGAGGCCTTCGAAGCCTCCCTCCCCGGGGCGAAACTCGTCTGCGTGGTCCACACGTCCAACGTGTTGGGCGTCCGGAATCCCGTTGAACGCATCATCGAACAGGCCCATGCCTCAGGAGCGAGGGTGCTGCTCGACGCGGCCCAAGGCGCACCGCACACGCGGATTGACGTGACGGACATGGACGTGGATTTCCTCGCCGTCTCCGCCCACAAAATGCTCGGACCCACCGGCATCGGATGCCTGACGGTGAAGGAGGACGCCTTCGCAGAAATGGCCCCCTTCATGGGCGGCGGGGACATGATTGACCAAGTCACGGTCGAAGGCTCGACCTACCAAGAGAACGAGCACAAGTTCGAAGCCGGAACTCCTCGCATCGCCGAAGCCATTGGATGGAAAGCCGCCATGGATTACCTCGAGCAGGTCGACCTTGAGGTCGAGCATCATCGGCTGCTCAACATCGCACGCTGGACCGCCGAGGCCCTCAGGGGGCTTGGCTGCACGGTCTACGGCCGTCATGACGACCTTGACTCGGCCGTGGTGTCCTTCCTCCACCCGAGCCTGCACGCTGAAGACATGGCCCACCTGCTCGATGCCCAAGGCTTCGCCGTACGAACGGGCCATCACTGTGCGCAACCCTTGCTCCATCGTTTGGGCATCTCCAGCACGGTGCGTGCCTCGTTCTACCTCTACAACACGATGGAAGAAGCCGAGGGTTTGGTCGAAGCCTTGGGTCACGTGCTGGAACGGTTCGGAGGGTCGGCATGATCTCCGAGGCCTTGCAAGAGGTCATCGAGGAACTCGCGGACATCGAAGACCGGATGGAGCGCTTCGAATTCATTTTTGATTTGGCCGAAGAGGTCCTCGACCTCCCAGTGGAGGCTTGGACCGACGAAAACCGCGTCAAGGGATGCCAGTCCCAGGCTCACCTCGAAATTCGACTGGACAACGGTGTCGTCCATCTTCGCGGTGGTGCCGATGCACGCCTCGTGCAGGGCCTGATGGGCCTCCTCGCTTTGGGCATGCACGGCCAACCGCTGGACGTCGCCCAAGCCATGACGGTGGACCACATCAAGGAGGCCGGGGTGTTGAACTCCCTCACCCCCAGCCGGTCGAACGGTGTTCGCACCATGTTCGACATGATCACAAGCGTATTGGAGGCGATGAACCATGGTGAATGAAGAACAAGTCCTGGAAGCCTTGCAGAGCGTTGAGGACCCGGAACTGGAAATTTCCATCGTCGAACTCGGCCTTGTCTATGCCGTTCGCATCGAAGCCAAGGACGAGGGACCGCATGCGGAAATCGACATGACCCTGACCAGCCCGGGATGTCCGGCCGCACCGGAAATCATGGCCGCGACCCACCGTGCAGCCCTCAACAGTGGATTGACCTCCGTCCACGTCAACCTCGTCTGGTCTCCGCGTTGGGACCCCAGTGTCCATGCAAGCGAGGACGCACGCATGGACATGGGCATCTGGGATTAACGTCAGAGCCTTGAACCGACGTCCACCCTCGTCCAACGTGCGGCGAGCGGGCGTGGCCTTGGACCTCCGAACCTTGCACGTCGGTGAAGGCGTTGGCGACCTACGGAAAGCAGCGTTTCGATGGATTGACCTCTTGGCCGACTTGGGCCTCGGCCTCTGGCACGTTCCCACCCTTGCTGCACGCGATGAAGACGGGCTGGCCCTCTCGGGCATGGCCATCGATCCGTCCTTTCATGCCGGTTTGGCCGAAGACGTCGAGATCGATGACGAACACATCACGGCATGGCTCAAGGAAGAGCCGTGGCGCGTCCATCACGCCGTGCATGCCACGCTTGCAGAGTCTTCAGGCATGGATTGGCGCACCTGGCCCGATGCCCATCGCCCCGATGACGGGCACCTCAGCGTGGAGGTGGACGCGAACCGCATCCGCCACCATGCGGGCCTCCAACTTCAGCTGGAAATCGGTTGGAAAATGGTGCTGCACCATGCCAACGCCCGCCAAGTGATCGTCGTTCTCGACGTGCCCTCCAACGTGTCCCCGCTCGCCGTAGAAGCCTGGACGCAGCAAGAGGAAGATGCGTGGCCGCTGCGGGTGATGACGACCTCGCGGCGGGCCCACGTGTTGGGTTTGGGAGCAGGCATGGGCGCCGATCTGGTCGAGGCTTTGCCCGACCTGCCGGTGGGGTATGTGCTCCACGGCGATGACCCTCGCGGCGCCGAGCATGGCCGTCTGCGCTGGTCGGACCACCGCGAAGGCGAGGACGAGGCGTGCTTTGGACGGATGACGGCAAAGGCCCAAACCGATCTTCTCGCGTTGCTTGAGGGACCTGCACGCTGGGTGGCTCCCGCTTATCACGACGTGACGGCCGAAGGCGTGAACCCGTTCGAATCGGACGCGCTGATGCCTTACGCCATCGCTGCGCACGAACGAGGTCGATGACATGCATTCCGTCGGCGTCGATGTCGGCGGCAGCGGCTGCAGGATCGCCGTCATCGACCTGCACACTGGACGCATCGAGGGCGAAATCGTCCGGTTGCCCCACGACGAGCACGCATCCGCGGCAAGCGTCCTCACCGGTTTGGGCGATGCCCTGATGCGCATGCCAGACCTCCCGGTTGGCCTTGGATTTCCGGGTCTTGTTCTCGGCACAGAGGTGCAAAGCGCACCCAACCTCCACGCGACGTGGCCGGGGCTGGACCTTGCCAGCGCTCTTGCGCGACCCACCCTCGTGCTGCTCAACGATGCCGACGCCGCGGCGGTGGCAGAAGCGCGGCTTGGTGCATCCAAAGGGTGTTCAGGAACGGTCCTCATGGTCACGGTTGGGACCGGTTTGGGAAGCGGCATCCACCGCGACGGATCCCTTGTGCCCGGTTTCGAACTTGGTCTGCTGCCCCACCCCACGCGGGGAGGGCGCCTCGAAGACCACGCCAGCGGTCGGGCCCGCAACCGGGAGGGGCTGGACCTTGCCGCGTGGGCCGACCGATTCAACGAAGCCTTGGCCGTGATGGAATCCGAAGTGAATCCTGACCTCATCGTGATCGGAGGTGGCATCACGGAACACTGGACTCGGTTTGAAGCAGGCCTGAACGCATCCGCTCCAATTCGAAAGGCCACTTTTGGAGCGCATGCGGGACTGGTCGGCGCCGCCCTGATGGCGGAAGAAGACCTCAACGCTTGACGACGATGGTGAGCAGGTCACCGTCCTTCAGCAAGTGATCGATGCCCACCCGCTGCCAGTCGAATTTCGCGCTTGGCCCCTTGACCTTGGCATAGCGGAATTTTCGGACGAAATCCCGGTGCAATTTCATGCAGATGGTTTCGACCGTCGAGGTGTCCTTGACGATGAGCGGCTCCTCGAGGTCGGCTTCGCCACCTTGCGGTTTGAGGAACACGCGCATGAACCCAAGGTTGTCGTAGATGAAATCCTTGAGTTCCTCAAGGCCTTGCTCTTTGAACGCAGAGATGCGCATGATGGGCCAATCTTGCGGGAGCGTGGACTCGGAGTGCTGCAGCTGTTTCTCCGTGGCGATGTCGATTTTGTTGATGGCCACCACGGCCTTCTCGTACACGCGGTTCATGGCGAGCGCGTCAACGATTTGCTCCGCCGTGGTGTCGTGTCGCAAGGTCACGATGGCGCTGGTGTAGCCGAAGGTGCGGATGATGCCGCCCATTTCCTCGGGCGTCAAATGGGTCTGCTCGACGGTGGTCCGCACATCGATGCCACCTTTGTCCGAACGGACGATGAAGACCGGAGGACGTTGCTCGTTGAGACGCAGTCCGGCGTTGTGGAGCTCGCGGTACAGAACGTCGAAGTGGCCGTCTTGGAAGGGATCGACCACGAACAAGACCATGTCAGCCGCACGGATGACGCCGAGGATTTCCTTCCCACGGCCTTTGCCTTCCGAGGCGCCCTTGATGAGCCCCGGCAAGTCGAGGATCTGAATCTTGGCGCCACGGTGTTCCATCACACCGGGAATGCACGTCAACGTGGTGAAAGCATAGGACCCGGTTTCGGAATGCGCGTCCGTGACCTTGGAAATCAAGGTGGACTTCCCGACCGATGGGAAGCCAACCAGCGCCACCGTGGCGTCGCCTGACTTGCGAACTTCGAAGCCCTTGCTGGGACCAGAACTCCGGGCGGAGGCGGCCGCCTTCTCTTGCTTGAGTTTGAGTTGAGCAATCTTGGCTTTCAACTTCCCAATGTGGGCGTTGGTGGCCTTGTTTTTCTGGGTCTTATGGATCTCGTCCAAGAGCGCCTGAATCTGCTCTTGGATCGTCGCCATGCGTCGTCCCCGTGTGCGTGGTCCGCGAGTCAGGCTTCAACCTCACCCATGGTTCTGGCCGAAGAGCGAGGCTTGAAACACGCGAGACACGCGCTCGTGGCATGGGCCTCGAGTTGGTGCTCCTCCTCGTGGACCGCCCGCGCTTGGCCACGCTGCTTGAACGCACGTGGGAGGAGGTCGACGCGGCCATGGAGGCCGGTCAACTGAGAGCGTCACGGCCCGACCACGACGCACGCTTGGTGCGCCCCTTCGACATCGATGCCGAAGCCGAGTGGTTGGACTGGTCGGAAGCAAAGACGGACGCACAGCGTCACCTTCCGTTGAGCGAAGCCTTGGCGGTCTGCGAAGACGGCGAAGAAGGGCTCCTTCACCTCATGCGATGGGTCAGTCCCGGAGCATGGGAGGTCTGGGAAGGACGCGCCTTCCTGTACTTTGACGTCCTTCTTGGACGAGAGGTGGCCCACGTGGACGACCTCTACGCCGAATCCACCTGGACGCAAATCATGGAGGAAACAGGGAAGCGTACCGAGACCGAATTGGTCGAGGCCGTCGTCCTCGATTGGATGGGCCGAAGGGAAGCCCTTGGTGAAACCCTGGATGAACACCGCGACCCGCGGATCCTTCCGACCCATGAAGCCCACGTCCGAGCGACTGGCGGCCTGTCCCACGCCGTTGGGCGCCTCACAAGCGATGCAGACCTCGTGGGTATCGTGGGAAGGGAACACCTCACGGCCACGGCCTGGGGCCACGGCCCGTGGAACCTGACCACCTTGCTGCAGCATGGGCTGCCTGCCTCGGACTGACGACGGGTTGAAAGACGGGAGCAGGGAGGCCACCACCATGTCGGAAGACCTCCCTGAGGAGGACGTGACCGAGGTCATCGTGGAAGAACCCGAGGTGGAACCCGAACCGGTCGACCCGTTGACGGCCGCCCTTGAGCGCGCCGAAACCGCGGAGAAGGAAATCGCGTACCGTGAAGCGGACTTGCAGAACGCTCGCAAGCGCTTCGCACAAGACCGAGCAGAAATCGTGCGCTACGGTGCACAACACCTCGCGCGACGCATGGTCAGCGTGCTCCTCGACGTGGAACGTGGGTTGTCCACCACGGGGGACGACGAAGGACCTGCTGCCGCAGCCCTCCGTCTTCTCCACGACCGCTTGATTGCGGAACTCAAGGCAGCGGGCGTGGTCCGCATCGAAGCCAAAGGTGCGCCCTTTGACCCGTCGAAAATGGAAGCCATCACCACCGTTCCCGCTTCCGATGACTATCCTGCAGGTCAGGTCATCGAAGAACTCGAGGCGGGCTTCATGCTCCATGACCGCGTGTTGCAGGCCAGTCGCGTGGTCGTCGCGGCGTGATTCAACCGACAACGGCGCCTTGCTGAAGCAAGGACAAACGGTACAGCGCATCGTGTTCGAGCATCCACCCGATGACCGATTCGGGAACGCTGGGGGCAAGAACGGTTCGCACTGCGTCATCGTCGCCAACGGTCGAGAGCATCCGGGCCGTTTCACGCACGCGCCATCCTTCCCTGTCCCGCCGGTCTTCAAGCGGTGCACGCACCACGTCCCAGCCGGACGCTTCGTAGAGCACGGCCGTGTTCTCATCGGACGTGAGAAGCGTGCCCTCACCGTGGAATGCGGTTGCATGTTGCACCCATGCGGGAGGGTCGTTGATGTCTGGGACGTGGCAGAAGGCCAGCCGTGCTTGATCTTCAGGACGACAGGCTGACGCCGCCCAGGCCTGAATCATGGCCTGCCGTTCGTCCGCAGACCACGGATTGCGCATGGAGGTCTCGGCGGTCGACGAGCCAATGGCCAGCATCACGTCGTCTTGTCCTGCATGCTTCAAGGCGGCTTCGACCAATCCAACGTGGCCACGGTGGAAGGGCTGGAATCGCCCGAGCACCACCGTGCGGACCATGGCCAGACCTCAGTCGAGGTCGAGGTTGGACAGCACCGCTTCGAGACGGGCGACCTCTTCTTCGATGGAACGACGTTCCTTGCTGCCGATGCGCTCTTCGAGGCGCTCGGTGAGGATGTTGATGTCCTCGCGAATGGCAAGGCGCTGGCGCTCCGTGCGGCGGTCGATGACCTTCATGCGGGCTTGGGCCGCGTGCTGACGGGCACGCTTCTGGGAGAGCTTCTCCTCGCTTGGCACAGGCGCCTTGTCCAACTCGACGGCCACAGGGAAGGGGATCACGATGCCCTCTTGCGTGAACTCCGCGTCGATGATGCTGAGCAGGTTGTCGTTGGCAATCCGCTTGTCGGCGAAGGAAGCGAGCCAAACGTACAACCGGTAGATCTTGGCGTAGTCGGCCATTTCCAAAAATTCAACGTGAGGGGCCGGGTCGTCCAAGACGTACTCCGAGTCCCGTGCCACGCGAAGGAGGGTGTGCTTGACGTGGGCGGATTTCTCAGCGTAATCCACGCCAATGTCGACGCTCAACACCACGCGACGGGGGAGTCCGTCGCCACCACCGCGGGCCATGTTCGTGATCGTGGTGTTGATCAGGGTGTTGTTGGGGATGATGACGAGTTCTTCCTCAAGCGTGAGGATCTTGGTGGACAACATGCCCATGGCCATGACCGTGCCTTCGATGCCGTCGACGATGATGCGGTCACCGTTGTCGAAGGGTCGGTCCAAGGAGAGCATGAACGAGTTCATGATGTTCCCAAGGGTGTGCTGAACGGCCAAACCGATGATGATGGAGAACACGGCCAGCGAAGCCAGCAAACCGGAGAGGTTGATCGACAACTGTTCAGCAGCGAGCACGATACCAAAGGCCCAAGCGGAACCACGTGCAAGGAAGACAAGCAGAGGGTTTGACCCTTCGACCTTGACTTCACGCTTGTTTTGCATGTTGTCCAGGAAAGTGGTGAAGACCACCTTGATGGTGGCCGAGAGGGCCGAGGCTGAAATGAGGATGAGGGACGCATAGACGTAGGGTGGCATCGACTCGCCAAGGTCGTCAAAGAGCCAAATCACCATGAAGAGGGCCGCCACCAAGGTGACGCTCAGCAGAACTCGGCTGGAGACGATTTCAACGAGGTCGTCGTCCCAGGAGGGTTGGGTTCGACCAGCAAGTTTCCTCATCAATCCGAGGAGGACCTTGTTCGTGAAGAGGGCCGCAAACCCAATAAAAACCACAGCGAAGATGGCTTGCATCCAAAATTCAAGTCCGTCCATGAAGGACAGGTCAACGAGCGTGTCGGGGACGGCAAGGACATCGTTCAGTGGGCGGCCCATGTTGGGCGTCCGAGTCAATGCCCTCTAAGGCCTTCCGCCTGTGACGGGCGGGCGTTTCACTCTTCTTCACTCGAGGGTTGGAGCAGCGCTCGCCATTCGAACAGGTCAACGCGGTGGTCGACGTCGACGTCGGAGGAGGTGATGATCCGGGAGACCTTGGACGGGTCGAGGTCCTCGCCCAAAAGGGAGGACAAACCGTGGAGCAGTTCAGGGCCGTTGAGCTTCCCGTCGTCGTCGGTGTCCAGTTGTTCAAACGCCTCGTCGGCGGTCATTCCTTTTTCCTTCAGTGCTTCAAGCAGACGCTCGAACGCACCCGCCATGTCCCAATCCATGTCGTTGAGCATGTCCCCTGACTTGGACACCCCCACTTAGGCCTTCCTTCAGATGGAGCGCCTCAACAAACCCACTTCAGGCGAAGAGGATGAGGAACACAAACCGCTTCAGAACAGCGGCGGGGGGCCTTGTTTTTTAGGGCGTCCTAAAAAGCCTAAAGCGTCGAGCACTTCGGAAGCCCATGACCGTGCGGACCTTGGCCGGTGTTGTGGCGCTGATGCTGTTCAGTGCCCTTTTCCTCGGCATGGCTGCACCTGGCCTCGATCCCGGGCATTTGGAGGAGGGAAAAGCGCATCCTGAGTGGACCTCCGGCCGTGACGATGACGACTTTTGCGAAGAGTTTGAGGACGACGAAACGTCTTGCAATCAATATCCACAATGTGAATGGGAAGCCGAAGATGACGATGACGCAGACCCCGGAGAAGGGGATTGCGAAGAAGCCGAAGACGATGACGACGACGACGACGACGATG
>MDSV01122191.1_pt1 | contig 20885 bp, 25 predicted proteins | sample 810851 | NCBI WGS metagenome assembly MDSV01 (sample SAMN05326640, study PRJNA326480) | marine metagenome | isolation source: seawater | place: Atlantic Ocean: North East | collected 2012 | reverse complement strand
TTTATTGCTCATAATATTTAATATACTATATTGAAACATATATTTTGTAATAATATTAAATAATGTTATGTAGAATACTGATCCAAAAATATTATTATTTGATAATATATTCTTATATGTAAATAAATGAGTATTCAAAAATATTCCAAATGAATAAATATCTATTATATCATTTTTTTTATTTAATTTATTCATATATATAAATTACAATGATTAATTTTTTATATATATTTATTTTAGATGTATTTACTAGTAATTTTAATAACTTCTTTAATATTTATTATTATTAATAATTTATTAAAAAAATATAATGAATATTTTGATTCTGCATCTTATGTATCAAATACAGTAGATAACGATATAAATGATAAATGGAGAAAATTTTGTGGTGTAAAAAAAAAAAGTACTTATTGGAATCCTAAAATAAAAAGCTATACAAATACTGATGGAGAAACAGTAGAATTATCTGGTTGTGCTAAAGAAAATGAAAAATGTATATTAGCATCAGATGGTCAAAATACATGTTGTGGTGATTTAAAATGCGTTCGTTTAAAAAATAACTATGGATACAAAGTATGCTCTTATGAAAAAGATGCTTGTGGATATTTTAGAAATGATTATCTTAAATATATATTTGACGATGAACTTTGGAATAAAATTTATGATAAACTAAAAAGTTTATTTGAGAGAAATTATACAGTTGATGAAGAAGATAGTGAAATTTTAAAAAATAAAAGAAAAGAAATTTTAGATTTTATAAAAATTAGAGGATTATGTGGCGAAAGATATTCAACACAAGATATTAAAAAGAAATTAGATGAATTTTTTACAAAAGATCAAATATTTTCAGGTTTGATATATGGTATTAAAAAAGTTGCACAAAAAGAAGATCAAGAAAACCCAAATAGTGATAGAGATTGTAGAAATATAAATGGTACTTTAGACAATTATTAAATTTTATCAAAAATATTGAATAATTCTTCTTTTTTAAATCTTTCTTGTTTTTTACTTTTTTTAATATCATTTAAATTACTTATTTCCTTATTATAATTTAATATATCATTATCTATTAAATTATTATCATTATTTTCAATATTAATATTATGATAATGATATCTTTTTCTTTCAAATATTTCATTTTTATCTAAATCATATTTTATATCTTCGACTTCATATTTATTTTTACGATATAAATCTAATCTTTTTTTACCTTGTCTCTCAAAAATAGAGAAATTATCAACTAGATCAATTATTAAAGGTTGAATATTTTCATGTTTTACCCTACTTATTCTTCCAACAGTTTGAATTATATCACTTTTAGGCGTTGCCAAAACCAAACCATTTAATGAAGGAATATCTAAACCTTCATTTGCCATAGGATAAGTCCCTAATAAAATTTTCTTACTTTCACTTTCCTTTAAATCTTTTTTTTTCATTCCACCTACATAATATCCAACACTTTCAATACCCTCTTCTTTCAATAAATTATAAAAATCCTCCAATTGTTGCTTTCTATCACTTAATATTAAAAATTGTCTATGCTCATTTTTATCTAAATCTTCTTTTATTTTTTTTACTACTATTTTAGTTCTTCTTAAATACATTACTATTTGATTAACCATTGATGCCATTTGAACTTGACCTCTAAAATTAAATAATTCTTTATTATAATTTTCATCTTCACTTTCTATTATATATCTATCCACTTTAACATTATTTTTATCTTTGGATTTTATACTAAATATAATATCCCCAATAAACCATTTTAATATTTTTGTACATCCATCCTTTCTATTTGGTGTAGCAGATAACCCAAGCATATATTTACAATTAATTTTAAATAATGTTCTCATAAATATTTTAGATGGAATTCTATGACATTCATCGATAATCACATGACCTATATCATCAAATGTATCATTTGATAATTGTTTCATTGATAATGTTTGTAACATTCCAATTATTATATCTTTGTTATCAATATCACATTTATTACCTTGAATTATACCTATTCGTGCATTTGGTAAAGCAAAATTAATTCTTTCTATCCATTGATTCATTAGGAATTCTTTATGAACTATAATTAAAGTCTTTTTTGATAATTTACTAATAAAATATAATCCAATTATAGTTTTACCAGCACCACATGGTAAAGATAAAATTCCTCCACCATTTTTGTGATAAGCATCTAGTGATTTTTGAACAGGAATTTTTTGTTCTTCTCTTAATTCTAACTTAAATTCTAAATTTATATTAGATCCTTTTGGTAAATTATTGATATTACATTCACCAAATTTTTCTAATCCAAAAAATTTAGGTATATATAAATGTGTAGAATTTTCCCTATAAACTTTGAAAGGTTTTTCTACAGTCCCATAATCCATAGCACTAAAGGGCGTAACATTTAATTCATTCCTTATATTATCTAATTCTTCTTCATTAAAAAAAGACTTATTTATTATAAAACCTTTTTTACCTATGAAAAATTTTTCATTAAATAGATTTTTTTTCATAAATAATATTAAAAAAAACTTCTTATATAAAAAGATAATAAATCTTTAAAAGATTATAATATAAAAATTACTTAACCAGAAGTTGTCCCAGCTGGAGCTCCTATAGTATTTGGATATCCAACAGTCATCCAGTATTGAGGACTTAATTCAGGTGCTGGACTATTAACACCAGTTCTAAATGAACTATCGAATTTTGATGCTGGACCCTCATTAAATAAATATTCAATCATGAAAGGTTGAATGGCATAATTAAAATATCTAAATCTACATAAATATCCTTCAAATCCTCCCCAGTTAGTTAAATATAAATTTTCATAATTTAATTTTGGAACTCCCCTAAGTTTTTGTCTTTTCTTTAAATTTCCATTAATAAAAACATCTACAGAATTTCCTATTAATAATACAGTTACATGTGTCCAGGCATTAATAGGAATATTTCCAACATCACATGATTCAGTTACATTTTGATATGTATTAAATCTTATGTGAAATTTATTAGTGTTTGGATATAGCCATACACCTGGATTTTGTAATAATGGTAAATGTTCATTAGAATGATCCATACTACCTCTATGAAATACATGTTTGAAAGCACCAGCGCTAGTATCATCACATGTAGAATCAAAATTTGTATCCTTTAAAAATATCCAAAAACTAAAACTATATTCAGTACCATATTGATTATCCATAGGTTGAGGAATTCTATAAGATTCGATTTTCATGGAATTTGTACCTCCGACAATATCTCTTATGAAATAAGGACTATAAACTGAATAATCGCTATATCCCTTAATTATTGAATATACAAAATATAATATAACTAAAACACAAATAGCAATTAATACTATTCCAAATAAATTACTTCCTACGTTATTTTTATTACTTGTTTTCAAGTTTGAATTATTTGAAGACATATATAATAATATATCATATTTTTTATTTAATAATAGTCAAATTATTTAAAAAAAAAATTAAGAATCAAATGTACCTGCATCTGAAACAGACATAAATTTACCATCTTTAAAGAATTGTATTTGATATTGTGTAGATCCTAAAGGTCCTTGTTGATATAAATTCATTACATCAGTTGGTAATAATGATTTAGTGAAATATTGTGTTTTTCCAACTTTTCCATAGAATCCTGGATTAGGACTTCCCATAGTCATATAAACAGGACTATCATCTACTACTGGAAGATTTCTTAAAGCACAACTTCTTTCTAATTTACCGTTAATATAAATATCTACTGTTCTGTTATTTAATACATAAACAATATGGACCCAAGTCATTAAAGGAATATTTGGAATATCACATGATTCTACTCCACCAACATCTTGTGTTGATGTTACAACTTTTAATGAGTTGGTTAAAGGATATAACCACAAACTAGGACTATGCTTACTATTTGATCCACTTCCAGGATTTCCTTTCCATAAAATATTTTTATATTCCCCAAATTTATAATTAAAATCTTTAATATAAATCCAAGTACTAAATGCTTGATTTAATCCCATAGTTACTTCTGGAAGAGCAAATGCTGGTCTTGCTTTATCAGCGTCAATAACATCATTAACTACAACTGGATTAGCTTTATTTTTAGCATTTATATATCTAATTGTAATGTAAATTACATACATTAAACCAATTGTAAATAAAATTGCAAAAATTGCGAAGAAAAATTTTCCTACAGTAGATCCTGAACTTTTTGTATTTAAATTATTAGCCATAATATATATATAACTTAGAAATTAATTCTAAAAAATTTAAATTTTTAAAATATTTATAATGTATTAGTATCACTATCTGTAACTAAACAGGATGTCTCGTATTTAACATCTTCATTTTGTTTATATTGATATTTATTTAAAACATTTCTATATCTATTACAATATTCATTAATTTGGTTCTGTGTTAATATAAAATTATAATAAGTAAAATAAGCCATTTGACCTGGAAATCCATTTCTTTCTACATCATCACTATATTTAATCGCTTTACCATCATTTGCTATATATAAATTATATTTAGTTGTATCTGGTATAATATTTTTTAATCCAATAATTTTCTCTAATTTACAATTCTTATATAATGAAATTGATGCACTATTCATTATTATCGATATAGAAAACCATTCATTTAATGGTACATTATCTAATTCTAATCTATCATTGTTTTGACCATCATTTATAACTAAAACTATATTATTTAAAGATGGCTTTAACCATAATCCAGGTACTTGATATAAATCTTTTATTTCATTTACACCTTCTCCAGCAGATTCTTTTATATCACTAGATCCTAAATAAAATATTGACTTCCAATCTCTAAATCTATAATTTGAAAATTTATTTTTGTAAGCTGGATTACTTCCATTTATATATAAATAAACACATAATGAAAAATCTCTATTATCAACTTCATTTCTAAAATTTCCATATGATATAATATTATTTTCATTTTGTTGTTTATCACACATAAATGCTTTTTTATCAGGTGTTTCATTTATATTTGTTTGTTTAATAATTATTCCTAATGATTTATTTTTTTCATTAATTTTTTTTGTTAAAATTATACCAAACATAATAAAAAATATCATAGCGAAAAATATACCTCCGTATATATATAATAAAATAGATGTAATAACAGCAAAAGTGATCGATAAACCTAAACTATAAAATGTATTTGTAAATATATAAGTTAAAGTAAATCCTAGAAGAATATTAAATGCTTTTAATTGAAATGGCATTGAATTCAAATTATTTTTAAAATTATCTGAATATTTTTTTACCTTTTTAATATCTTCTCTTCTTTCATTTACAAATTTATTTATTTTTTCATTATTTGTTAAATTTTTATTGTTATTATTGTTATTATTATTGTTATTATTGTTATTATTGTTATTATTATTGTTATTATTGTTATTATTAATATTATTATTGTTATTATTATTGTTGTTATTATTATTGTTGTTATTATTATTGTTATTATTATTGTTATTATTATTGGTGTTGCTATTATTTTTAGTATTATTATTTGAATTATTTTCTAATTCATTATTATTTTTAGTATTAGAAATATTTTCATTAGATTTATTTTTTTTTGCCATCTGTACTAATTAAAACATAGATATATTTTTTTTTTATTTAATCATGACTATTTATTATATTTTTATAAATTATAAATGAATATAAAAGAAATATTATATAAATTTTATTGTTTTTTTTGTATTATTTTCAATAAAGAAGAAAAAAAGAACAATCAAATTGAAGATATTTTAAATAAATATTCAAATAAATTAATGAATATGGAAGATGAAGATGAAGATATAATGTTTAAAATTAACGAAGCTTACGCAAGATAATTAATTAAATAAAAAATTTCCATATTCATATTTATTTTTATTATTATTTTTAAAATTATTTGCTACACAATTAATATTTTTGTCTAATGGTCCTTCAGAATTTCCTTGAACACACTTTCCTATACCAAATTCATTGGTACAATATCCACACATTGTATTTTCTAAACATTTTTTCTTTCTTTCTTCATTACTCATATTATTATTATTGTATTTATCACATATATTTAAACTATTTTCACATGATTCTTTGGTTATATAAGGTAATAAAATTTGGTTAGTTAATTTATCAGTACCACAATTATTTGTACTAATATAACTATTTTTATTTGTTCCTTGATATTTTACACATTTTCCATTTTTTTTACAATAATAATATATATTGTCTAAAATATTTTTATTACAATTACTTATATTTCTATTTACACATTTATCTTTACAATTATTATCATAAGAATTAAAAGGTATATTAATACCATCTTTTTGATATGTACATTCACATTTATTAGTATCATTGTTTAAACTACAAAAACTTTTTTTATTAAAAAATGGATTTTTATAATTTTGAAAATATTCAAAATTTGAAATATTTAATATTATAAATAAAATTAATATTAATAATAAATTTATTAATATATTATTCATTAATATTATGTGAGTTTTTTTTTTCATATTTAAACATTGAAATTACTAACTTATAAAAAAAGAGAAATATTATTCTATAAAATATAATAAACTATATAGTAAATTAATAAGAAATAATTTATTAAAATGTAAAATATTAAAAATAATATTACTAAATATTTATATTATGTTATAATATATTAATATGATAGAATTTATGACTACTATAGGAGCCATAGAGAAATTCTCAACACAAAACCAAATTGATGAAGATATTGTATCTTATTTTTTTAAAAAAATTCCAACGTCATGGATTATAGCAGCCTTACTTGTTTCAATTGGTGCTTCATATTTAGCATATCAATGTTCAAGTAATGAAAAACCAGCTACAAGAGCATTATATACAATATTTGCTTTCTTTTTTAGTGGCTTTTATTTAATTTATTATTTTATAGTTCATGTTGTTTTAGGATATCAATGTTTTGATGGAAAAAATATTTCAAATATAATTAAAGGTAAAAAATAATTTAAATACTTTTTAATCTATTAATTAGTATTTCTTTTTTTCCAACAGTAGATAATCCTTTTTTTTTTAATAAATCTTTTAATTCTTTAATTTTTAAATTAGAATAATCTTGTGGAATTAAATTTATTAAATTTTTATTATTTATTTTATTAATTTTTTCAAAAATAAATTTTTCAGTTTTTTTATTATATTTACATCTTAAATAAATTATATTTATAAATATATTTGATAAATTATTATAATATATGAAATCTTCATTATTTTTTGGTTTAAAATAATTAATTATTTTTTTTCTTATATTAAAATATTTTTTTATTTCATGATTATCTTGTTGAATATTATAGTTCATAATTACTATAATATATACATAAAAAATTAATAAAATTTATTTGTTAATTCTAAATTTCTATTAACAATTTTACAATTAAAATTATTATTTTTATCTTTATTATTATTAAAAAAATTTTTATATTCGTCTATTTGATTATATGGAATATAATATTGATAAATTTTATTTTCTTTAGGACGATAAATACTTTTTATAATACTTCCTCTATAATTATTAGTCCATGTTTTATTTGAATTATTTTCTTGATTTATATAAAAAAAATTATCATTTATATAATTACTCATATTATAATTATATTTAGATTTTTTTATATCAATATCATATTTTTTTACAATATAATTTATTTATTTTATAATTATTATCAGCATATTCTTTAATATTTTTATCGTAAAACATTACTAAGCATACCTTCATATATTAACATAAAAAAAAAATTTTAAAATCTATTAATATATAAATGATTTTTAGAGAATTAAATTTAAATGATTATAAACAGTTTAAAGAATTAATTAATGATTTCAGTAAAACTGAATTTGATTTTATTGAATTTAAAAAAATAGCAGAAGAGGAAACAAATATTAAAATTTTTGTTATTGAAGATAACAAAAAATTATTATCTTCTGGAACAATTTTATTTGAAAAGAAGTTTATACATAATATTTCATTATATTGTCATATAGAAGATATTATTGTAAAAAAAGAATATCAAGCAAGAGGTATTGGTAAATTATTAATTGAAAATTTAATAAATGTATGTAAAAATAAAAAAGCATATAAAATTTTATTAGATTGTGAAACAGATCTAATACCTTTTTACGAAAAGTCTGGTTTTATTAATAAAGGATATCAAATGGTAATTTATTTATAAATAAATTGTAGTAAATATCTATTAAAAATTATGTAATATAATTATAATGAATTTTAATTATGAAAATAATATTTCTTTAGAAAATAAAATGGTTCTTTCAGCAATATTATTAGGATCAAGTATTACTTTAATTGGATTCTTTGGAAGTTATTATACTGTAGCAGCTATAATATCTATGCTTTAATTTTTATGAATTTTTGATTTTATATAATTTAAATAAGCTGATTGACTTCTACTTTGAAGCCATAATCTTGTTGGTTCATTTCCTTTATTTTGAATTTTCGATACCAAACCTTCACCACTAAATAAAGTACTTGTTATTCCACCAACTAAATTAGTATGGATTCCTTCGTCTCTTTCAAATGCCATTAATATACCATTATCTACCTTAATAGAATCACCCGGAGAAAGAATTTTTTCAATTGTATTTCCAAATGATGCTGCCCAAACTATTCCATCACTATCTGTTGCTTCTACATCAACAAATGTTAATCCATAACCAAGTAATAATCCACCAAATCTAACATTTGTTGAAATTGACAAATTATTTGTACTGCATATATATGAACTACTAACAATATTAATTTTTTGTCCTTTAGGTATGTAAAAAGCACCTATATTTCCTGGATGAACACTTGATAAATTTATTGAAGCTATTTTATCACCTTTATTTGTAAAAGTATTAAAAAAAAAAGACGAACCTGAAAACAAACGTCCAAATGCTTTCCCTAAATTTCCTGTTTGAGTACTAATTTTAATTGAATTATCCATGTAATTCATTGCCCCAGCATCAGCATTAATATATTCATTTGGTTTTAATTTAATTTTTACACATTTAAAACCAGAACCACCTTCATAAGTGAATGTTGGTATATTTACTATATTAACTTCTTTATTCTTAATTAGGCTAATTTTTTTTTTTATTAATATTTTTTTTCATATTCTTATTTTTTATGGTACTCATTATAATTAATAATTATATTAAATTTCTTCAACTTTATATTTATCTAAGTTAAAATATACATATTTATTTGATTTTATATATTCAAAATATTTCTTCTTATTAAGTTTTACTTTATTATGATCTACTTTTAAACTATGTAAATGTAAAGTATTAACATTACCAAATACAAATTCATCATTAATATATTTTCTAAAATCAATTGTTGTATATTTATATTTACTATCATATAAATATCTTTTTGTAAATTCTTGATGCTCTTCTCCCCATTTATACGGAAATTCACGAAAATATCCAAATTTCTTAAAAAAATTTTTTGTAAAAATTAGAATATTACCAAGAAAAAAATTTGATTTTACAAAAGCAGATTCCTTATAATGATTTTCAAAATAAGGTAATCCCTTATTAAAATTTGTTAGAACTGGAATATTATAAGAATTTAATATATTTATTGAATAATCAACGAAATTTCTTTTTATAAAAATATCATCATCCATTAAACAAAAATATTTAATATCTTTATTATTATTTAAAATTTTAATACTAATATTTTTTGTTACAGCTATTCCATAATTCTTTTTATTTTTATAAATAAAACAATTTTTATAATTTCTTTTTAATTTTTTAATAAAATTAAAATGTTCATTATTAATACTACCGTCAATAACAATATATATGTTACAGTTTTGAATTAATAAAAATAAATAATTTAAACATTTAAATGATGCTAGTAATCTTTCCTTAGGTGTTTTGTCATCACTATAAACACTAACAGCAATACAAAATTCTTTATTAAAATTAATATTTTTATTATTTGTTATTAAAATTTTTCCATTTTTATCATTTTTTATCCAATCATGTATCAAATCTTTTTTTTTATTAATATTTGATACATTTGAATTTATTTTTTTATATTTTTCTTCATCTATGTTATATAAAATATTTCTTAAATTAATCCATTCATTTCTTTCTTCATCAATACCAACTTTAATATAATGACTAAAAGCATCTTTATAATTATCAATAAAATTTAAATCATGATAATAGTTTTTATATATGATCCAATCAAAATCTAAACAAATTTCTTTATCTGTTTTATATTTTTTATTAAAATTAATTCCATATATCAAATAATGAATTAAACAATCCCTATTATTTGTTAATTTATGTAATAAAAATTTATTAATATATATATATTCAATCCAATTAAAATTTGGTAAAATTTTTTTAACATGTTGAATAGAAAATACTCTATCCTCATATTGTCCAAATTTAAGAAAATGAAATTTAGCATACTTATCATTTTTAATATTTAATTTTTTTAAATCTTTATTACATAATAGATATACTAAAGGATCAAAATTATCTAAAATTTTTTTATCATAACTAACTATTCTTGAATTTATATTTTTAGAATAATCTTCATATGCTTTTTTTTTATTTTTTATAAAATCATATTCTAAATTATCATTCATATATAAATAAAAATCTAAATCAAAATTTTCAAAGCTTAATGCCATCCAATTAATATTTACACAATAAAATTTTTATAAATTTTCCAAATTATTTAATTGTTCTAAAGTATTTACTCCTAAAATTAAATCATTATCTTTTTTATTAATTATATACCCATTTGTTATTATTTTATTATTTAACATAATTTCTATCACGTCTGTTAAGTAAAATTCATTAGAAATATTATTATTTTTAATTAATGGAATATATTTAATTAAATTAACACTTTCTATTAAATATATTCCACTATTAATAATATTTGTTTTTTTTTCTATTTCAGAAGCATCTTTTTCTTCAACTATTTTTAATATTTCATTATTCTTATTCAATAAAACTCTACCATAACCATATGGATTATCAATTTTACTAACTAATAATTTATTATTACCATTACTATTTATAAAATTTAATAATAAATCTTTATTAATATTTGGTGTATCACCATTTAATATTAACACATTTTCATTATTGTTATAATTACTTAATGTACATTTTATAGCATGACCTGTACCTAAAGGATCATTCTGAATTATAAATTTTAATTTTTTAAATTTATCATCATCAATATATTTTTTTATTGTATTTTGTATTATATCATTATATTTACCTGTTACAATCAAAATTTTATCACTATTTAATTCAAATGATCTATTTATTATGTGCACTATCATTGGTTTATTTTTAAATAAGTGACAAACTTTTGGTAAATCTGATTTCATTCTTTTGCCTTGACCACCAGCTAATATACATATTGTTAATTTCATTAATAATATATTTTATTAAAAAAATTTTAAATTGAAATAAATTCATAATATTTATTTTAATATATACTTAAATAACTTATAAATTATTGAATAGATTTAAAATATTTTATAGTTTCTTTTAATCCATCATTTAATAAAGTTTCTGGTTCCCATCCAATTAATTCTTTGGCCTTTGTAATATCAGGGCGTCTTTGTTTGGGATCATCACATGGTAGTTCTTCATATTTTAATTCAGATTTTGTATTAATCAATGATAAACATTTAACTGCTAACTCTTTTATTGTCATTTCATATGGATTACCAATATTAACCGGACCATTAGTATTATTTTGATTCATTAATTTAATTAATCCATCCACAGTATCATTAACAAAACAAAAACTTCTTGTTTGACTTCCATCTCCATATATTGTAATATCATTTCCACTTAAAGATTGATTAATAAAATTACTAACAACTCTGCCATCATTTTTATCCATTTTAGGTCCATATGTATTAAATATTCTAGCAATCCTAATTTCAACATTATGATTTTTATGATATTCCATCATTAATGTTTCTGCTACTCTTTTACCTTCATCATAACAAGATCTAATGCCTATTGGATTTACATTTCCCCAATATTCTTCAGTTTGAGGACTTACATCTGGATCACCATATATTTCAGAAGTAGAAGTCAGTAAAATTCTTGCTTTCGTTCTTTTTGAAATCCCTAAAGAATTAATAGTACCTAATATATTTGTTTTTATTGTTTTAATAGCATTATATTGATAAGCTTTAGGTGATGCTGGACATGCTAAATGATAAATTTGATCAACTTCTAAATATATAGGTAATGTTATATCATGTCTAATAAATTCAAAATTTGGGTCACCCATTAAATCTTTAATATTCTCCATTGATCCAGTGAAATTATTATCCAAACATATTATATAATTTCCTTCATTTAGTAATCTTCTGCATAAATGATTTCCAATAAAACCAGTACCCCCAGTAATTAATATTTTCATATATATATGTAATATAAAATAAATAATTAATTTTTAGTTACTAGAAAAAAAATATTATTATATTCTATATGAGAATTGGTATAATAGGTAATGGTTTTGTAGGTAAAGCTACTAATATTCTTGAAAATCAAAATGTAGAATTAGTAATATACGATATTAATCCTGAATTATGTAACCCTGTTGGTACTACTTTACAAGATATTTGTAATACTGATATAGTATTTATATCTGTACCAACACCAATGAATAAAGATGGAAGTTGTCATATAGGAATTTTAGAATCTGTAGTAGGGGATATAAAAAAACTATGCGATTTAAATCAAAATTTAATTGTAATTCGTTCAACTGTTCCTCCTGGAACAAGTGATAATTTAAATTGCTATTTTATGCCTGAATTTTTAACTGAAAAAAATTTTGTTTATGATTTTATTAATAATGAACATTGGATTTTCGGTCTAAAAGGACAAGAACAAGATGAATTATTTAAAACAAAAATATCAGAATTATTTAATTTAAGTCATGAAGCAGGTAAAATTAAATATAATAATCTTCATTTTATAAAAAATAAAGAAGCTGAAATGGTAAAATTATTTAGAAATAATTATTTAAGTGTAAAAGTAGGATTTTGTAATGAAATAGCTGAATTTTGTAGTAAAATTGATATTGAATACGAAAATGTTCGTAAATTAGCTACAATTGATAGCAGAATTGGCCAATCACATACAAATGTACCCGGTCATGATGGTAAATATGGATTTGGAGGAACATGCTTTCCTAAAGACACTAATAATTTAAAAAATGAAATGAAAAAAATTGGAATGAAATCATATATATTAGATAGCGTAGTTGAAAGAAATGAAAAAGTTGATAGACCAGAAAAAGATTGGAACTCAAATAAAGGTAGAGCTGTAATTGAATAAAATTAGAATTATATATTAATAATAAAATTAAATTTTATTTTTTTCAAATATAAAAATATTTTTAAATAAAATATTTTTAATAACATAAATATATTTATTTATAGATTAAACATAATTATTTATTTATCGTTTTAAATTATATATTAATGAAAAATAATAATTATAAATTAATAATTGTTTTTGTTGGATTACCAGCAAGTGGTAAAAGTTATACATCTTATCATATTAAGCAATATATTTCTTGGTTAGGATATAAAATCAAAATATTTAATTGTGGTGATTATCGAAGAAAATTATCTAATTTAAAACATAATTCAGATTTTTTTGATTTTAATAATAAAGAAAATTTTAAATTAAAAGAATCATATTTTTATCACTGTATGTTTGATTTAAATACTTATCTTAAAATAAACAAAGGTCAAGTCGGTATTTTAGATGCTACAAATTCTACTAAAAAAAGAAGAAGCAAAATAATTAAATTCTTTAATAATTTTAATTATCAAAAAAAAATTATTTTCCTTGAAAATATAACAAATGATTCAGTTATTTTAAGAAATAACATTAATTTTAAAAAAAATTCACCTGATTATATAAATTTTAGTAACGAAGATATGAATAAAGATTTTAATAAAAGATTAGAATATTATCAAAAAGTTTATGAAGATATAGAAGATGAAGAAAATATAGATTATATTAAAATATATAATTGTGGAAAAAAAGTAATTTACAATAATATTTATGGTTATTTGGAAACTATTATATTAAATTATTTAATAAATTTTAAAGTTAATTTAAAAAAAATTTATATATCAAGACATGGAGAAAGTATATATAATGTAGAAAATAAAATAGGTGGTGATCCTGATTTAACTATGGATGGTTTAATTTATTCAAAAAAATTATATAAATATATTTCTTTGAAATATAAACCATCAGATATTATAATATATACTAGTAATTTAAAAAGAACTATCAAAACTGCTTCATTATTTATTGATAATAATTATGATGTAAAACATAAAGATTTATTAAATGAAATAGATGGTGGTATATGTGAAAATTTATCATATGAATATGTTAAAAAAAATATGCCAGATTTATTTAAAAATAGGAAAGAAGATAAATTTAATTTTAAATATCCTGAAGGTGAATCTTATTATGATTTAATTTTAAGAATACAACAATTTATTTTAGAGCTAAATAGACTTGATAAACCTATATTAATAATTTCGCATAATGCTGTAATTAGAGTTATATTTTCATATTTTTTTAATTATGAACATAATTCTTTACCATATTTAGATATACCTTTACATAAATTATTTTTAATTGAAAATACAGAATATTTTTATAAAAAAACAGAAATATTGAGTTAAAACTAAAATATTATTATTATATATATGAGTTTATTTGAACCCTTTTTACAAGTATATAAATTAAGTATTTATACATTTTTAATTAGTATTATACTAGATTTCACTATATGTCTTCCAACTACAATAAAATATATGAAAAATAAAACAGATTTATATGTTGAAAATATTCATGCCAATTTAAAAAATTTATTTTTATTATCACCTTTTTATTATTTTTTAGCTTATTATTTTTTATTAGATACTTCATCAAATTATTTTTCTATTTTAAATACAAGTTTTTTATTATTAACACAAAATTTATTCTATCATTATGCGCATAAATATATGCATACAATTATTAAAATTAGATGGATGCATGATTTTCATCATCAATATATTGAAACTACACCAACTATTGGTAATGCCGTATCAGCAGCAGAATATCAAATAGCATATGTTTTACCATTTTTAATAGGTAGTTTTATTGTAAATCCAAGTCCAATTGATTTACAAGTTACTGTATTAATTATATCTAGTTTAAATATGTTTATTCATTCTCAAGAATTAAAACAAATAAAATATATATCATATTTAGTATCACCTAAAAAACATATTAATCATCATGAAACAAGATCAGGAACATATTCAGCACCTTTATTTGATTTAGATAAAATATTAAAAATTAATTTTTTAAAAAAATCTTATAAATAAATTTTTTATTTTTTAATCTTTTTATCGAATTATAAATTAAATATATTTTTAATATTTAATATGGTACTTAAAATTAATAAGTGGTACGGTAGATTAGGTAATAATATATTTCAGTTAATTAATATTATAAGAATAGCATTGTATTATCAGCATGATATAATTTACCCTGAACATAAGTTTTTTAAAAGTTATAAAACAATAAAAATAGATAAAAATAATAAAAATAAAAATATTATTTTAACTGATAAATTCAATAACTCTAACTTTTTTTATTTTTCAAAAATAAAATTAGATAATCAAATAAATATTTATAAATCTTTAAAAATAAAAATGGATGAAGTGAAGAAATTATTACGAAAAATTTTTATTTTTAACTATAAAGATGTTAAATTATATGATGATAATCAATTAATAATTTATATAAGAAGTGGTGATATATTTGAAAATAATTTTAAATCAAAAAGTTATATTCCACCTCCATATTATTTTTATCAAAGAATAATAAATAATGCTAATTATCATAAAATAAGAATAATAGCTGAAAATAAAAATAATCCAATTATCAATAAATTATTAAGTAAATATAAAAATATAAAATTTAAACAACAAAATCTAAAAGATGATATAAAAATAATATTAGGAGCGAAAAATATAGTTATGGGTTTAGGATCTTTAGTCTTAGGATTGTTATTTTTAACTAAAAATACAAAAAAAATATTTATATCATCATTTGTTCATAAAGATTATATACCAAAAAATATAAAAATTCACTGCATAAATTTAAATGAATACAAAAAAAAATTAAAAGATAAATGGCATTGTAATAAAGATAATATTAAAATTTTACTAAAATATAGAAAATAATAAGTATTTTTATGATGAATTAAATTATAATTTTTATAAATATTTTTCCATTTCTTTTATGATATCTTCTTTTGTAAATTTGAAATATTTTTTTAATTCAGATGCTGGTGCTGAATGTCCAAATTGTTGAATACCATATGAATGATCTACTAAATCAAAAAAATCTCTATTTGTACTTGCTTCTAAACCAAAAATCTTAACTTTTGACTTGTATAATATATTTTTATAATCATTTTTTTGTTTTTTGAATAATTCTAAACATGGCATACTAAATACACATATATCATTAAATTCACTTGCTATTTCTAATGCCATACTAACTTCACTACCAGTTGCCACAATTATAATTCTTGTTTGTTCTTCTGAAGGATGTAATATATAACCTCCATAACTTATCATATCTTTTTTTGTAATACTATAGGTAGGTAAAGATTGTCTAGATAATATCATACAACTTGGTCCATCATATTTTAAAGCTTCATGATAACAACCAATTACTTCATTTTTATCTGCTGGTCGAAATACATATAAATTAGGTAAGTTACGAAGTAATGTTAAACATTCAATTGGTTGATGTGTAGGACCGTCTTCACCCACATAAAAACTGTCATGTGTTAATATAAATAATATTTTATGTTTATTAATTGCACTTAATCTAATAGCACCATAACAATAACTAATAAATACTAAAAATGTACTAATAATTGGATATATTCCATATGTTGAAATTCCATTAGCAATAGCAACCATAGCATGTTCTCGTATTCCATAATTTAAATATATTTTTGAAAAGTCATCTTTAGTTATATTTTCATTAGGAATCATTGTTTTGTTTGAAGAAGCTAAGTCAGCACTACCAACAATTAAATTTCTTGATTCTGTCACTAATTTTTTTAAAAACATACCAGATAATTCCCTTGTAGCATATGAATCTTTATTTAATTCTAAATCTTGAATATTTTGAATAATTTCATTTACATTAAATTCAGGTATTATAAAATCTTTATGTATATTATTTTTAAAATTATTAATTTTATTGTTTTTTATTTCTTCAAAATATTTTAAAGTTTCCTCTTTTATTACAAAATCTTTATTAATTTCAAAACCATATTTTATTTTTAAATTATTCACATTATCAGTTCCTAATGGCGCACCATGAGATTTAGATTTACCTTCTAATATAGATTCATGAGCTATTTTAGTTTTTAATATAATAATTGTTGGTTTAATTTGATTTTCGTATAAATCCTTAAATGTATTTTCAATTAATTCTAGATTATTATTTCCATTTTCTATAAGCTTTACATCCCAATTAATTGATTTAAAACGCATATCTATATTTTCACTAAAACTTAATGATGTGGAACCATCAATAGTAATTTCATTATCATCATATATTAATATTAAATTGTTTAAATTTAAATGTCCTGCCAATGATGTAGATTCATAACTTATTCCTTCCATTAAACAACCATCACCACACATAACTACAATTTTATTTTTCAATCCTAATTTTTTAGAAGAAATTGCTTGACCAACACCGTTCGCTATTCCTTGACCTAATGGTCCAGTTGAAGCATCTATTCCTAACTTAGGATTATATTCTGGATGTCCAGGAGTTTTACTATGTAATTGTCTAAAATTCTTTAAATCGTCTAAATTATAGTCATAACCTAATAAAAATAACAAAACATATAAAATAGCACATCCATGTCCATTAGATAAAATAAATCTATCTCTTTGAAAATGGTCTGGTTGATTAGGATCAATATTTAAAAATTTAGTAAATAATATAAATAAACAATGGCTCATTCCTAAAGGAGCACCAGGATGTCCAGATTTTGCTTTTTCAATTACATCTAAACATAAAATCTTAATATTATTAATTACAGACAGCATTTCTAATATAATTTAATTTTTATAAAAATAACAAAATTTATACTTAAAATGAAAAATCGAAACTGCTTAAATATTAATGGTAAATATATTGTAAATTATATAATATAATGATAAGTGACAAAAGAATTAAATTATTGTTTAAAAGTTCAACATATAAAAGCATAGCACGAAGATGGATTAATGAAACTTGTAAAGATGTAAAAAAATGTAATCCATATTTTATTATTAAATTTCCTTTATCATTGTTAGATCCAATTTTTCAACAATTGATTTATATTCCATTTATAGCTGATGATCCAAAAAAATGGATTGAACAACATATGACAAATGAGGAAATAAATTCACAATTTGATAAAGAAAAAAATAGAATTGAGCTGGTTGAACTATAATTATTAATTTAGATTATAAAACATATATAAACGTTAAAGATATTGATAATATCATTAAATTATTTAATAATAATTTATAAGATTTTTTTTATATATCTATTAAATATAATGAAAATAGCTCATATTTATGCTTCAAATGGAAAATGTAATAGTGGTGATTATATGTTAGGAATAGGAACAAAATGGTACATAAAAAATAATATTTTTTATAATAAAGATATTATATTTAAAGATTTTGATTGTAGAGACTCAAATTTATTTAATAATAATAATATTAATGAACTAAATAATTTTGATGTAATAGTGGTTGGTGGAGGTGGATTAATATTACCTGATTCATCACCAAATAAAAACTCTGCTTGGCAATGGAATATATCTACTGAAAACATAAAGAAAATAATTAAACCAATATATGTCATGTCCATTGGATATAATTTATTTTATAATCAAGATATGACTATGCAGAATAGAGGTAATAATAATAGAAATTTAAAAATATTACCAATATTTAAAGAAAGTATAACAACTTTGATAAAATGTGCAACTTATTTTTCAATGCGTCATCAAGGAGATATAAATTCATTATTACAAATAATAGGTAATGAATATAAAGATAAAATAAAATTTCAACAATGCCCAAGTATAGATTATGTTAAAAATGTGTGGAAACCTAAAATTAATATAAATAATAGAAAATACATAGGTATTGAAATAAAAGATGATAGAGAATGGAGAAGATATTATAAGATTAGTAAAAATAAATATTATAATGAATTATTAAAAATAATAAAATACTTAATAGATATTAAAAAAGATGTTGTTTATTTTTCACACGATGGAAGTTTAAATTTTTATAATTTTTTAAAAAATAATAAAATTAATATTCCATTATTAAATAATAATAGTGGAAATGAAAATAAAATTTTAAATAATTATTCACAAATTCATACATTATTATGTAGTGCTGGTCATAGTCAAATGATTAGTTATGGATTAGGTCTAAGAACAATAAGTTTAATTAGTCATCCTAAACTTAAATATTTTTGTGATGATTTTCAATTAAATGAATATATTGAAATAAATAATCATATTGAAGAAAATAAAATATTTGAAATGCTAAAGAAATATTTTAATTAGAATAATCATTTGATAAATCAGCATCTAATACATTTTTATTAAATATATATTGTTCATTTTTTTCACCTATATAAATAGAATGAATACATTCATTAAATGGTTTTACATCTAGAGTATAATCTTTTTTATTTTTCCAAAATCCATTTGTTGATTTTTTGTAGTGTATCTTGATATTCATTATTAAATAAACAAATTATAAATAATTATTATTTATTGTCTTTAGAAAATGAAATTAAAATTAGAGAAAACGAGATAAAAAAATCCAAATAAATTTCATCATAAAGAATGGTTATTAGCAAGTAAAATTAAATATTAATTAAATTAATTTAGTATTTATTTATATCAATAAAAGAATATTCCAGTTCTAATTTAAATTTATTTAAATCATTAGATAGAATATTTTCTATTAAATTATAATAATTACTAGTTTTCCATATTTTACTACATATCAATAGTTCTTCAGTAGGTACATAATAATTTACTACTTTAAATTTGTCAAAATTTTTTGAAAAACCAAACCAAAATAGTGATAAAATGTTATGTAAAATAGTTCCTTTTATTATGGTAGTAATAGTGTTCTTAAATGAAGGCATAAGATTATTAATGAACTTATGAGGAATAACAATATCTTTATCTGCAATAAATATATATTTTTGTATCATTTCATTTCTCATACAATCGTTTAATACAATATTATCATATTCATCCTTGTAATCTTTAAATGCTCTATGTATTGAATGATTTAATTTAAAACGATCATTTATATTGAATTCACTATAATTTTTTTTATGTAAAGTAATAAATGGACTAAACAAAACTAAAATTATTTTATTTTTAATTCGTTTATATAGTTCATATGAGTATAAACAAGCACCATATGTTGTTTTACTTGTACCAATCAATATTATTGGTTCATCATTTGATATTAAATTAATAATATAATCTAATACTTTTGAATTTGGAAAATCTAAACTATAACTATTTTTATACTCAAAATGTATATTATTTACTACACTGTTAAATTTACTTATTTTATTATCTAATCCAAAATAAAAAATATTATTCATACTATTACTAAATAAATTTATATTTATAAAAATCTAAATAAATATCATAAAGAAT
>MDSV01232118.1_pt1 | contig 20887 bp, 15 predicted proteins | sample 810851 | NCBI WGS metagenome assembly MDSV01 (sample SAMN05326640, study PRJNA326480) | marine metagenome | isolation source: seawater | place: Atlantic Ocean: North East | collected 2012 | reverse complement strand
CTCTACAAATGAGGAATATGATACTAATATTTTACGATATGGCTATTCTTCAATGCTAACACCTTCTTCTGTTTATGATTACAATATGGAAACAAAAGAAAAGACCCTTCTAAAACAAACGGAAGTAATTGGTAAAGGGTACGACAAAAATTTATATGATGCAGAGACTATATATGCTACAGCTAGAGATGGTGAAAAAATACCAATTTATTTAGTATTTCGTAAAGATATGAGAGGTGATGAACCTCAGCCACTTTTACTCTACTCCTATGGTTCATATGGTTCTACGTCAGACCCATATTTTAGTTCGACAAGATTAAGTTTATTAGATCGAGGTTTCATTTATGCGTTAACAAATGTCAGAGGGAGTCAGATATTTGGCCGCAAGTCATACGAGGATGGGAAGCTATTAAAAAAGAAAAATACTTTTTATGATTTCATCGATGCTGGTAAACATTTAACCAATGAAAGATATACTAGTCCAGATCAATTATTTTGCTCAGGAGGGAGTGCCGGAGGTCTTTTGATCAGCGCTGTAATTAATATGGAGCCAGATCTTTGGAAAGGCGCAATTTCAGCAGTGCCTTTTGTTGATGTTGTTACTACAATGTTAGATCCATCAATACCTCTTACATCTAATGAATGGGATGAGTGGGGTGATCCCAGAGAAAGAGAATATTATGATTATATGTTGTCTTACTCCCCATATGATCAAATTGAAGATAAAACATATCCTAATGTTTTAGTCACATCAGGGTTTTTTGACTCTCAAGTCCAATATTGGGAGCCATTGAAATATATTGCCAAATTAAGAGATCATTGGCAAGGCGATAACAAGTTATACATTCATATGAATATGGATGCAGGACATGGTGGTAAATCAGGTCGATTTAGGATTTATAAAGAAGTTGCTTTAGAATATGCCTTTTTATTGGACCTTGCTGGTAAAAAAATCTAAATCTAGGCAGATATCATGAAAGAGACACTACAAGCATATGCAACAATAATAATTTCCACATGTATATGTATTTTAATAGCTTTAGCTAGTGCGCAAGGAAGCTTGATTTCAGGTTCTTTCCCTGTACTATTTTTATGCATAGGTATAATTTTCCTTATTCAATGGTTGGTTTTTATCCCGTCTTACTATTGGTCAACAGAGAGATTTTATGATTTAACAGGGAGCTTAACATTTATAACAGTAGCTTTAATAGCGTTCCATAATAAAAATCAGTTTTTAGGAAATAATTTTGATTTGAGATCCATTGCTATTACGGTATTTATTTTACTATGGGCATTGCGGCTAGGTAGTTACCTTTTTCTAAGAATATTGAAAGATAGGGAAGATAGAAGGTTTAAGGAATGGAAAACATCCTTTCCACTTTTTTTAAGAACATGGACCATGCAAGGGATGTGGGTCTTTCTCACATCTGTATCAGGTATAACTGCTATATGTTCTAGAAATATTATTGACCCTGGAGTATATTTCTATGTAGGGTGTGTTTTATGGATTTTTGGATTTTTATTTGAATCAATATCAGATTATCAAAAAAGAAAGTTTAAAGTTCAAAACCCAGACTCTTTTATTAGCTTAGGCCTTTGGTCTTTATCAAGGCATCCAAATTATTTTGGGGAAATAGTATTGTGGCTTGGTATAACTATTATCGCTTTTCCTGTACTTCAAGGATATCAATATTTCAGTCTTATTTCACCTGTATTTGTATTTTGGCTTTTAACAAAAGTCAGCGGAATTCCGATTTTAGAGAGGCATGCAGACGAGACTTGGGGTAGTCAAGAAGATTATAAAAAATACAAAGAGGGCACACCTGTTTTATTCCCCAAATTTTTTAAATAGTCTTTTATAATGAGATATAAAAACCTCATCTTTCCCATTTTATTTTTTTGCTATCTAAACGCCCAAGAAGACCTATCCTATCAATATCCTCCAGAAGAAATTCTTGAGCTAATTGACGTCGCCCTACCTCCAAGAGTATTGATAGATGAAAAAAAAGAATATATGGTCTATTTATACCGAGATAACTATAAAACTATTGAGCAATTATCTGAAAAGGAATTGAGGCTTGCGGGCTTAAGGATTAATCCAAAAAAGAACATTGGGAGTAGAATTAGTTATTATAACAATTTAAAAATATCATTAATGAGCGATGAAGATTCAAATATAATAAATGTAAAAGGTCTTCCTAAAAACCCACAGATATCAAATATTAAATGGTCTCCTGATCAAACTATGATAGCAATGACAAACACTACTAGAGAAGGGGTTGAGCTATGGGTCTTAAATATGAAAAAAGCAAAAATAAAAAAAATCGTAGGGCCAAGGCTTAATGCAAATTTAGGAAGTGTAATCAATTGGTATAGAGATAGTCGGTCTTTGCTTGTGAAGTTTGTTCCTTCAAACATTGAAAGTATAATACCAAGTGAAGTACTAGTACCTACTGGTCCAAGAATTTCCACGAACGATGGGGCAAAAGCTCAGAACCGTACATATCAAGATTTATTGAAGAGTAAAAATGATGAGGATAATTTTGAAATACTTTCAATGTCAGAGCTTTATAAAGTGTCCATTAAGGGTAGTAAAAGAATATGGAAGAAGAAAAACATGTATAGGAACATAAGTTTTTCTCCAAGTGGTGAATTTATTTTAGTTTCAACCATAGAAAAGCCTTTTTCATATTTAGTGCCTTATTATCGATTTCCATCAAAGCATACTGTATTTTCATTAAGTGGTGTAGAGGCAAAGGTCTTAGCAGAGGTTCCTCTAATTGAGGAACTACCTAAAGGACGTATGGCTGTTAGAAGTGGTGCGAGAAATTTTTCATGGAGATCAGACAAACCTGCTTCAATATGTTTTGTAAATGCTTTGGATAATGGAGATCCTCAAAAAGATGTGGAGTTTAGAGATGAGCTTTTTCAACTTGACGCTCCATTTAAATCAGAACCAATATCACTATTGAAAACAAAAAATAGATTTTATAGATCTAATTGGTGTAATGACACTTTAGCTCTAGCTTCTGATTATTGGTGGAATAATCGTAATCTTAAAACATATCTTTTTAATCCTTCAGGCCCCAATGTTGAATCGATCGTTATATCAGATAGAAACTATCAAGATAGATATAACGACCCAGGCAATTTTGTAAAGGAGAGGAATGAGTACGGGGAAAATATATTAGCATTAAGAGGCAAAAAAACCTATCTGATTGGGGACGGATATACTGCAAAAGGGCAGTTCCCATTTATAGATGAATTGAATATGAGGACATTAAAAAAAAATAGAATCTATAAATCAAGTATTCAAAATAAGAAAGAATCTATAAGAGATTTTTCACCAGACCTAATGGAGCTATTTGTTAGAATTGAATCGCCAAGCGAGTATCCTAATTATTATTATAGAAAATTAAATGGGAAGCTTAATCAGATGACCTTTTTTTCAAATCCATTTAAAAGCCTTGAGAATGTTCATAAAGAAGTGATAAAGTATAATAGGCAAGATGGTTTAGAGCTTTCTGCTACTTTATACTTGCCAGAAGGATATGATTTTAACAAAAAGAAGAAACTACCGCTTTTAATGTGGGCCTACCCAAGAGAATACAAAGATAAATCAAGCGCATCACAAACAACAAAAAATCCGAATCAATTCACCTACCTATATGCAGGTTCTCCAGTTTATTGGCTTACAAGAGGATATGCCATTTTAGATGATGTTTCTTTTCCTATTGTTGGAGAAGGCCAAGATGAGCCAAACGATGATTTTAGAAATCAACTTTTAAGTAATGCAAAAGCTGCAATTGATAAAGTAAATAGTCTTGGTTACATTGATAAAAATAGAATAGCTATTGGGGGTCATAGCTATGGTGCTTTTATGGTTGCAAATTTATTATCACACTCAAATTATTTTGCTGCTGGGATAGCTAGGAGTGGAGCATATAATAGAACTTTGACGCCATTTGGCTTTCAAAGCGAGGAAAGAAATTATTGGGAAGCTCCAAATGTTTACTATAACATGTCACCATTTATGCATGCAGATAAAATGAAAACACCTATCCTTATAATTCATGGTGATTCAGATAATAATTCTGGCACATATCCCTTACAGTCTGAGAGGTACTTTAATGCGTTGAAAGGACTGGGAGCTACAGCTAGGTTGGTTATGCTCCCGAAAGAAAGTCATGGTTACAGGGCAAAAGAAAGTATTTTACATATGCTTTGGGAGCAAGATCAGTGGCTGGGGAAGTATGTTAAAAATAAGGGTGATTAAATTTAGCTAACAACTAGATGTCACTTTTATGATTCCATTGTTCGCATAAAAGCCTATACAAAATTCGTTCATTTTCATGTACGTTTTTATCTAGCATAATAACTTCTTTAAATAGTTCAAGATATGCTTTTTTCATATTCTCGCTTATTTTACTTTTAAGGGATTTACTAAGGTTAACTACAAAGCTTTTTACTTCTTCGATTCCTTTTTCTAAGATACTATCTAAGAACTGCGTTCTAAGTTTTAAAAGTTCTTTATCATCATCGTTATATCTGTCTAAAATCACATTAAGATATTTTTTTTCATCTGATGAATATTCATAGTCACAATTTGATATAACATATGCTATGTCAAACATGACTAATTCTAATAGATGATTATGCTTATCTGCCATATTCCCCTCTTTTATAAATTTTTATCAAATTAGTTACAATCGACTGAATTTCTTACTTTATCAATCTCGCCCTCTTTTACTTTAACTCCATATGCCATTATTCTGACAAGGTGCTTGTTTAGGACATTATAATTAAAGTCAATTTTTTGCTCAATATTCTCCAGTTTTTTTATTATTTCTTTTTGTTCGTTAGAGCTATGGGGCTTGGTTGCACCAATTAGTATTATAATTGAAAGACAGAGAAAAAAACCTGATACAAATCCTTTTGTATATGTATTCATAATTGAGCTCCTAATTTTAAACAAATGTTAAATATGATTATCTATGTAGATCGTAAAATCAATTTAATATTACGAAAAAGATATCGTTTAATTTTGGATTTTATTATTTCTATTAAGGTCTAACCCAGAGGGGATAATCTGATCAAACTTGCTTCTGGATTCCTTGATTTCAAAACTGATGGGTAATTCTTTTTCAGCTTCGCTCATCGCAAAGAAAGAGAACTGAACTTTTTTCTTCTGGTCTTTTTTAATATTTCCAAGGTTAAAACTGGATTTTCCTGTATTAAATACAAAATCTCCAAAAAGTACTTCTATGCTTACATCTTTAGCAACTTGCTGGCCGTTGTTCTTGACATACATTGTCGCTTTGATGACCTCAGCGGGCTCTATTAAACCATTCTTGTTATTTTGATCATTGATATTAATATCAGATAAAACAAGATCAGGACTAGTTAACGATTTTGTGTTTAAAGAAATTATTCGTGGGGCGTATAGGTCATGTCCATAGTGTTCTGTTACGTAAGCTGAGATTGAAATTCTTTCTGATATCATCATATCAGTTGCTGAAATTTCAGCTTTTATTTTTTTTCGAGCTCCAGGAATGAGTTTGTGAATAATTTTTATTTCACTTATATCTAAACCTCCTGAATAATTATTTAGTTCTAGAAATATTTCAATTCCTTGAGCATTACCCTCTCCTGTATTTTCTAGCTCGATAATCAGCTCAGCCAAATCATTTGTTTCTAATGTGTCACTTTCATTATTAATGAATAGTTTACTAGACAAAATAGTTAATTCTGGTTTTGTTTTTGGTTTTTTATATTTTGGATAAGTTGCCTCTAAATGTCTTTTTATATTTTTCAGTCTTTCTTTCTTTATGAATTTGTCAGCAAACCAAACTCCTGATTTAGTTGTATCGCCCTGAAAAACAATATACCCCTTACCATCTCTAATATTATTTTTGAACTCGCCATTAAATATTTCACCATTACTATAAATATATGATCCTAGCCCATGTTTTTTGTCTCTTTTGAAATAGCCTTTATATTTTTCTCCATTTTCAAAGGTGTAAACCCCTTTCCCTCTCTTTATTCCTGCTTTGAATTTTCCTCGATAATTATCACCATCAGGATGCATCCATTCACCAAATCCATCTTTTAATCCATTCTTGTATGAACCCTTGTATCGCTCACCATTTACATGGCTACCCATTTTCTTTGATAGCTGCTGAGCATAGAAAAAATTGGCAATTATTAATAAAGCTGCACAAATTTTTATAAAATTTTTCATCATAGTGGTTTTTAATTTACAAAAAGGAAATTATGATGTTAGAATTTTTTGTTTCTTTGCACCCAAAGTAACCAAAGTGATTTCTGATTCTACGCCAAGTCTTAAAGGTGGTCCCCAATAACCAGTTCCTCTATTCACATAGATCAAAGTTCCATCATGGTTATGTAATCCAGCTGTGTAAGGATTTGCCCACCGAACAGGATAAACAAATGGCCAAAATTGCCCGCCATGAGTATGACCTGACAATTGAAGGTCTGTACCTGCCTCGTGTGCATTATAAATACTCCATGGTTGGTGAGCTAACAATATCTTAGGGATGTTTTGTGGAGAGTTATCGAATGCCAGTTTTGCGTCACTCTTATGACTAGATTTTATTGTACTACTTCTATAATCAGTTACTCCCCCTAAGATTATCTCACCGTCACCCTTTTTTATTACTTCATGACTATCTAATAAATTCGTAAATCCTAATTGATCTGTTTTATCTAGCCACTGATCTACACCAGAGTAGTATTCATGATTACCTGTCACGAAAAATGTCCCAATATTTGCGTGTAAGTCTTTTAAGGGTTCTACATGCGGAGCAAGGTAATTGACTGAACCATCAACCATATCGCCAGTAATGGCTATGATATCTGGATTTAGCTCATTTACTTCGTTTACAACACTCTCAACGTATCCTTTTTTTATAGTTGGCCCTACATGGAGGTCAGATATTTGGGCGATCTTAAGTCCGCTCATATCATTATGAAGGTTATTTATAGCAACATTTTCTTTCATTATTGTAGGACCTTTACGTGCATTATATAAACCTTTAAGAGTTGAGGCACCAGTGGTTGTAATGATTCCAATACTCAATAACTTTTGAATGAATTCTCTTCTTTGTGGGTCTATTGCTCCTTGTGAGTATCCAGATGAAAATTTTGAGATGAATCCTAATGCTAAATAAACAAGGTCTTTTGTAATTACAGCAAGGAAAGTTAGAGTAAAAAACCCTAAACTTATATAACCTGCCCATGAAAACCAGTCTACAAATTTTTCTTCATAGCCTTTTGATCTCAAAATAATTGGGATGATAGGTAAGGCACCTAGCACAGCGATTACACACCACGTTATGATTTTGACGTTGTTGTTTAGGTTTAAAAACGGGATGATTCTTAAACCAACTACTCCATGCATTGTTATAAGAATTATAGTTGCAAAAATAAAAAAGAAATTCATTTGATTATTATCTCATCTACGAAGACCCAAGATGCTCCACTAGCGCCGGGATGGAAGTCTGGGCATTCATTAATATTTAAACCTTTTACACGAACATATCTTAATTTGATATTTTTTAACACGACGCTGTATTCGAAAATATCTTGATCATAGCTGAAGCTATTATCAGGATAAAATTCATATGCTAACTCAAAATTGATTCAATCAATCGAATGTTTAATTTGAATCATTTTAGGCAAAAAATCCAAACCACTTGATTTTGAAGAAATCGTACCTTTGAATAATTAAAACAGACTTCATGCTAGCATAATTAGGCACATAAGTTAAGGTCAGTTCCCAACTAATGGAATGTAAAGGGATGCGTATGGAAGATTATTATATTTTTTAAAAAGTTGGTTGCCTTAAAATGAAGACAGTACCAATAAAACCTGATAAAGTAATGATTGCTTTTATCCACAAAGCATGAGAATAAAGAAAGAAAAATATCTAGGTTGAAATAAAAAACCACATCATAATTATAGAAGTACATTTAGCCTTTATTGGCATACCCTCACCAGATCTGAACCGTAACACGCTCTCTCCGAAAAGGGGATGATCAATTACCCAGTTGTACATCTTTGTAGAGCTGCGAAAAAAACATGCTGCTGCTAAAATCATAAAGATGGTAGTTGGTAAACCTGGTATTATAACTCCTGCTAGGCCTAGCCCTGTCAAAAATAAACCAAAAGAGAAATATATAATCTTGGGAAAGGGCATTTATTTAAAAATTAATCTCATTTAATAGAATACTAGAGACTTTCGTATTGAAAAACTATTACGCCACTAACGTACTCATTAAATTGTATTTTATAAGTTCTATGGTTACCAAGTTCATAAACTACGAATACCCTTTCCGGATCTTTAACGCTGACAGTATGGGATTGCATATCATATTGTAAAACTTCATTAGGCCCAGAATATTGAACTACAGATGCATCCTGAAAATAATCAGACATAAACGAATCAGGAGTATCTTCCAGGTCTTCAAACAAAATATCTGTATACTCTGCTGTATAAGTTGTTGCTCCTAAGATCAAACTCGGCATCATGTATGTTGCCTCTCCAAATTCAACAGGAATCATTTGAAATGATAGATGCCAGGTAGAAGATGAATCAACCTCTGTTCCAGAAGAAAGATTAAAGTAAAACCCAGAAGCTCCTATTGCATCAATATCATGGGTTATAATTTCTTCACCTAATTGATTTTTATTTGTTTCGTTGTCTTCACATCCATTTAATAGCAGAAATGAAATTATAATGATTGAAAGTAATGGTCTGTTCATTAATGAATTACCTTTCATAGTTTGTATTTAATTCAACATAAGCGGTCCTTCCAATATAAGGCCCGTATGCTTGATTTGTGTGGTTCCCAACATTTTTTGCACCGAAAATGAAACGGTATGATGAAGTTATATTGTAAATGATTTGAGCATCAATTATCAAATATGATTTTACTGAAATATCTGAAGATTGATAGTCGCCACTTGCCGGATCAAATTCTTGCGGATTGTATTTCCCAGTTCCTTTGAGGTTTAAAGCATATAAAAATTTTTGATTTCCAGGAGAGTATGATAACCTGCCGCCGATTGATAATGGAATTGTGTTTGGGATCTGCTCTTTATTTTCATCTTCATTTTTTACATAATTGAATGTAAAGCTAGATGAAAGTTTGGAATTTATTGCCCACTTTGAAGTTATCTCAAGTCCTGTAAAGTATGCTTTTTCTATATTGCGATAACTTAGCAGGCCTGGCTCGATGGCATAATCTTTAATCAAATTTGAAAAGGTGTTATGGTATAACAATGTACTAAGTTGAAAATTATCATTGTTTCTATATTCTGCACCTAAAGTAAACCCTTTGGAAATTTCTGGTTTTAAATTGGGGTTGCCTTTTACGCTATATCCAAATTGCAAGTGATCCCAGTCAATGAGAGACTCCATAAATGAGGGCGCTCTAAATCCACGCCCATATGCTAATCGGTATATCCATCTTTCATTTATTTTATATGAAATAGCTAGTCTTGGGCTTATCACGGTGGTATCTCCATAAGTATCGAACCTTAGGCCTGAAATAGCTTTTATCATTGAAGACGCATTCCATGCAACCTGATTAAATAACCCAAATATTTCCTTTTGTTGAATGCCTCCAGTAATTCTATCACTTTTGTATTTAGGCTTCGAAAATTCTACACCGCCATTGTATGTTAATTTTTTAAATGAACTATTAAATAAAAATTCATATTCAGTATTTTCTTCTTTTGTATCATCCTCGGTAGATAGTGACCCATCATTATCCTTTACTGTATAGCTGCGAATGTAATTTGCATTACGGAAAGTTTGCTCGATGAAGAAATTATCTTTCAACTGCCATTTATGATTTAATGTAAGTTGATTTCTGTCAATATTTGTTTCGTTCGTAAATAGAACTGCTCCACTAGATAATCTAGTAGCACCTTCATCGGTTTGGTTGTAATTACTATGCGAGGCCTTTAAGCTATGCCTACCCAGATGCCATTTTAATTCGTTATCAAAGTTGACTTTATCAATTTGATCTGCGCTAATGTATTCGAACTGCTGTCCTTTTAAAAAATGTTGATATGTGATATCAGATGTAAAATTGAATTTATTTAAAGGAATCGTAAAACTACTTTTAACGATAGAATTTATCGGGTCTTTAGAAATTTGTTTTGGAGTGCTGCCAAAACTACTTGCCCTGTAGCTAGTGGTTAAAGTAGGATAATTTTTAGTATCTTCAGTAATAATATTTATTACGCCTCCCATTGCATCAGTACCATATATTGCAGACCCAGGCCCTTTGGTGATCTCTATTTTTTTTAAGCGATTTGTTGAAATGTGATTAAGGTCAACTCGGTTATTAAACTGACCTGTTATTGGCTGACCATCTTTAAGAATTAAAATATATCTTGAATCCAAACCTAACATATTAAAAATAGCGCCCCCATCAACATTTGTAGAGGTAGATACACCAGCCCTTTGTTGTAGCAGTTCATTTACTGTGGTGGCACCTGATTCAGTTATTTCTTTTTTCCCTATTACTTCTGTTGCAACTGGCACATCTCTGAGCAAATACCCACTTCTCGTGCTTGTTACTACTATGTCATTTAATTGAATTAATGATTCATTCAATCTGATAATAATGTTATTGTGATTGGATTCAAAAACCTGATGGTAATTTTCGTATGCAACATGACTAAATATTAATTCTGTTTTTTGTTCGTCATTTAATGTAAATGAAAACCTTCCTTTATTATCGGTTATCTCTCCTTCATCTGAGCCTGAACTATAAATATTCACGAGAGGTATGGGAGAGCCGCTTTTATTATCAATTACAGTCCCAGCTATTTTTATTTGGGAGTTAGCAAATGAAAGTAGAAAGAAGATTAAGTGGGATTTAATCTTCATAAAAGTATTGTTTTATGGATTGTATCAGTTTGATGAATAATTTGGATCAGTGATAAGTTGATTTAATAATTTTTCAACATCTTTTTCAGATACTGGTTCCTTTTTATCGCCCATAAAAACAAGTCCCATAAATAACCCTCCAAGAGCTTTGAACATAAGTTCAGGATTTATTTTTGGAAACTCACCTGCTTTTACGCCATCCTCAAGAAGACCTTGTATCACACCGTATAAGCGATGCTGATACTCTTTCCAAGGTTGGGTTTCAAGTTTAATGGTTTTTGGAGCGTTGAACAGAAATTCAAAAAGTCCTGGCCTTTCTTGAGCAATTTCAGCGATTTTTATCAATAGTTTTATAAATGAGTTTCGAGGGCTATCTTCATTAGCAATTATTGGCTCTAGAGATTCCCATATATTTTCCCAACCATCCTCTAAGATTGCGCTAAAAACATCCTCCTTTGAATTAAAGTAGTAATATAGAGTGGCCTTACCAAATCCGGATTGTTGAGCTATTTGATCCATAGTGGCGCCTTCAAGTCCGTTTGACTTAAATACTTCAAGTGCGCCTTTTAATATTCTTTGCTTTCTTACTTCTCTTTCTTCAATTTGTCTTTTTGAGGGTGACATAACAGTTCCATATAGTTAATTATTGTAAAAAATAGTTTGTTTTTCGAACAATGAGTCGAAACTTAGTTTAAAACACCCATTTATTATAATATAAATGTCTTTTTCTTTTTCAATAGAAATCATTCAATCAATTAGCTTAAAAATTGTGTCATTTTCTATTTAGATTTAGTAATGAAAATTTTTTATGTATGTTTACTAACAATCTTTCTCTCATGTTTTTTTGCATCTTCAATTCAATCATCTTTTGGATCTGTAAACATACAAACAGTAAAAATACCGACCCAAAATGGGCAATGGGTAGTAGCTGATTTATATAAACCATCTAGCGCAAGTAAGGATTCTCCTGCTCCAGTAGTAATTATAATCCCTGGTTTTCAAAGGTCTAAAGAGACATTGTCTAACATTGCCATAGAGCTTTCACGGAGAGGTATTGTTTCAATTTCAATTGACCCATATGCGCAGGGCAATTCTAGTTCATCTATGAGCACCAAGGCTGCGACTAGCGAGGGATATGGTATGTTTGCCATAGTTGACTTTATTTATAATACAAATATTTTGAACTACATTGATAAAAAGAAAATTGGTGCGACAGGCCATTCTGCTGGTGGCTTAGCTGCTATGAGAGGGGCTCAATATTTTGGAGAACAGGTTGAAAATCCAAAAAATGAATCCAAATTGCATTCTGCTTTCATTTCTGGTATGATTCGAATGGGCTTCAAGTCGAAAGACATTAAGAAAATAAATTCAAATATAGGAGTAAGTTATGCGCTTTATGATGAGGGTGCATGGCAAAATAAGCTTGGGAATGGAGACATGAGCATTGCTCCAGAGATAATAGGGTTATTAAAACATCAACTAAATGTAAAAGACAGCGTAATTGAAAAAATAGAAATAGACAAATATTATGGTAGTATTAAAGATAGAACATTGATGGTTGTTCATAATGAAAAAGTATTGCATCCAATCCAGCCATATCTTAAAGAAGCAATGTCAAATCAAATATCATTCTTTCAAAAAGTATTTAACATGGAGGATACCCTCTCACCTAATAATCAAATATGGCAATGGAAAGAGTTATTCACTTTTATATCTCTGATCTTTAGTTTTTTTCTGATACTTCCGATTGCTAGAGTTGCATTATCTACTAAATATTTTAAAACAATTATCAATCCGATTCCTAAAGCACATCCAAAACCAAAGGGGCGAGATGCACGTATATTTTGGATTAGTATTCTTATTAGTACTATCGTTGCATGCTTTTCTTTTATTCCTCTTTCAGAATTATCTAAAAATTTGTTTGTAGATGCCTCTAGCAGAATTCAGACGTGGTTTTTCCCTCAAAGAATGAATAATACAGTCATGCTTTGGGCTGTTCTAAATGGCACGTTTGGTTTAATATTATTTTTTATTCCTAAAATATTATTAAATAAAAATTTCAATTTAAATCAGACCAAGTGGGGATTGAAAATATCTAGTACACAATTAATGAAGACTGGCCTTTTAGCATTGCTAATTTTCTTTTTATACTTTTTAATTTTAAACGTTTTGTACTACTTATTTCATGTTGACTATAGATTATTATTTATTGGAGTAAGAACATTTAATCCAATAACTATTTTACTTATACCTATGTACGTACCATTCTTCTTCATATTCTTTTTTGCTAATTCTTTAAGGGTCAATACAGTAATGAGGATAGAAGCTGGCAGTGAATTTCAGAATATATTATTTTCATCAGCCGTTACTGCATCAGGTCTCATCTTGATATTACTCATTCAATATTCGAGTTTGTTATTTACTGGGACAGTTTTTTGGGAAGCAGGATGGTTATATGTTAATCTTTTATTCGGCATTGTCCCAATCATGATTGTACTGCCATTTTTTCATAGATATTTTTTCAATCTAACTGGTTCAGTTTATTTAGGGCCTATGACAATGTGCCTTATATTTATAATGATATTATTATCTAATACTGTTTGTTATTTCCCTTTGTGAGTCTTGAAGGTTAAGTAAATACATTGAAGATTATATTATTCCATTAAAGGGGAATATTATAAAATAAAAAATTAAAATAATCGCAATGATAGATAAAATATTTAGACCAAATCCAGCTTTAGCCATTATGGGAATAGAAAGGTGGCCGCTCGCTAGTACACTAGCATTTGGTCCAGTTCCTGAGGGAAGCATAAAAGCACATGATGCTGCTATAGTTGCTGGTACCATTAATAAAAAAGGGTGAAAGCCACCAGCTTGAGATACACCTGCTAAAACTGGTAAAAATACCGCAGTAGTAGCAGTGTTTGAGTTGATCTCTGTTAAAAATACCATTGCCGTAACAACAAAAACTACAATGACTAGAGGGGGTATGTCTTCAATGTTAAGTGTTTGACCAATCCAAGTAACTAAACCGGAATGTTTAAAGGAGGATGCAATTGCAAGTCCTCCTCCTATTAACATTGCTATACCCCAAGGTATAGTTTTTGCATCTTCCCATTCTAATAATCTTAAAGATTCTCCTCGATTATTTTTTCTTCCAGAAGCAATGCTAAAAAGTGCTAATGTAGCCAAAAATGCAACTGTTGAATCTTTGACAAAACCACTAACGCCAAGAAAACTTGACCACTGACTTCTAAAGATAAATCCGAGTGCATATAAAATAACAATTGCTAGTACTTTTTGTTCAGCTTTTGACATTGCGCCAAGTTCACGGTATTCTTTTTTTATTATTTTTTTACTGCCTTGCAGATCCCCAGAGATATCAAAATATTTAACAAGATACATCCAAGATATAGGTAGAAAAAATAAAACAAATGGCATTCCAATTTTTAGCCAGTCATTAAAAAGAACAGTCGGATAGTTAGGTAGTAACTCTTGAGCAGTACTAACAAAAACAAGATTTGGAGGGGTTCCAACTAGAGTGCCAGTCCCACCAATACTTGCTGAATAAGCAATAGATAACATTAGAGCCGGAGCAAAGAGTGAAATATTTGCACCAAGTTGTTCTTCTCTTTTCAAAATGGCTAATCCAATCGGGAGCATCATTAATGTTGTAGAGTTGTTAGAGGTCCACATTGATAAAAAAGCTGTAGCAATCATGAAGCTCAGCATCACTTTAGCGCGACTTGTTCCTATCGATTTTATCGTAGCTAAAGCTATTCGCTTATGCAAATTATTTGTTTCAATAGCCTTAGCAACAAAAAATGCTCCTAATATTAAAAGTACGATATGGTGGGCATAGCTTTCCGCAATTTGTTTAGGATTTAAAACTCCCAATAATGGGAAAAGTGCAATAGGGAGGAAGGAGGTAGCAAAAATAGATATTGCTTCTGTGATCCAAAATATTGCCATCATTATTGAAACTGCTAATGCTCGCATTGCAATTTGACTCATGCCTTCAGGAGGTTCTAAAAATATCAGAATGATAAAAACTAGAAATCCTGAAGTAAATCCAATTTTTTGTTTAAGGTTCATTTTATTTTTTTAGATCAAATAAATAGTTGCAAGCTATTGGAGCAATATTATAGTTATCATGTCCTACGCCAGGAGCAATAATCAATTCCCAATTAAGTTGGCATTTTTTTCTTTTAGCCATTATTGTCGCCTCTTTAAATAAAAGTTTTCCTCTAGTTAGACAATTAGGGCCTTGAGCTTTGGCCATTGGCCCATTACTCAGTGGTTTTGTCCTTGGATCAAGATCATTTTCCCCTAAGACAATTGCCATACTTTGATTAAACCAGGATTTAATATTTAATTTTTTTGTAGGAGCCTTTTTTAGGCCGAAAGGGTACTCTATTTTAGAATCAGGTAGTGTAACGAAAGCAGGATTTGCCGAAACAGATTTATTTACAGGAGCATTCGGATTAAAAAGTAAATAACGATGAACAAAACCTCCTCCAGCAGAGTGGCCGAATAAATTGAAATTTTTTATTTTAAAGCCGTATCTTTCTTTAAAGTCTTTAAAAATTAGTTCAATTGCAGAAAAGAGCCATTTACTTTCATCGATGTTATTACCTTTTTCATCAATCACATTGCCAGCATTATAAGAATATTCATCTGGAAAATATTTTTTATTAGCCCCGATGGTCAAAACAGAGAAATGATACTTTTTTGCTAGATCTAACCATGAGCCATGAAATCGTTGTGCATCTCTCGAAGCGCCTGGAATGACTACTAATAAAGGTGTATTTGGTGTCGCATTTGGAGGTATATAGTTAATTATATCAATCGGGGGTCCATCCCAACTATTGAAAACATATCCCCAAGGCGGGCTTACAGGGTTGATAAATGTTTCAGAAAATACTTTAGTATAAAAACATATAGAAAAAAGGAAAGTAAGTCTAAAAAGGATCATTTTCTAAGCGGTCATATATACTATCACCTGTTGGGCAGTTAGGATTTGATGATTTTTCTTTCTCAGGATAAAGTAATCGTCTGGGGACTCCAACCCCATTGCTAGTGCTTCCGCATTCAGTACTATTATTTTCAGCATCAGTAAATTTTGGATATCCAGTTCTTCGCCAATCACTCCAAGTTTGAATGTTTAAAAATAGAGCTTTATATTTTTCATTCATTATTGCTTCAAGTAAATCATTGTTTGAAATATTATCATAGCGTGGAATGGCTGTACTTGCATAACCAAGACTTCTCCATCGCTGCTCAATTCCGTTCATTGTTTCATTTAAAATTGTTAGAGCTTGGTTTTGATTTCCAAGGTTGAAGTGGCATTCTGCTAAAATAAAACTATTTTCATACCAGCTTACAAATTCAGGACCCCAATTCATTCCAAAGTGACCTGTAATGTTAAGCATAGATGCATTTTGGATTGAATCACCTGGGCTAACGCCAACTATACCATTAGAACCTGAATTCAAAAAATAAATGCTTGATCTGCTGTCATTATCCTTTTCAAGCATATCCACAAGCAATTTCCCGGCTCCCATGTAGTCTGTGTTAGATAAGATAAATTGAAACCAAACACTACGTTCAGCAATAGCAGCGCTATGAAGGGCTTTCCAATCTCCTTGCCCAGACATATCTAAGATACCTAACTCAGCTTCTTGTAAAGCTAATTGATAATATTCATTGTTAACTTCGGCCCAATTTAAATATATCCTGCTTTTAAGAGTGTGAGCTGCTGCTATCCATCTGTCAGTATTAGCACCAAAAGTAAAATCATAAGCTGTTGGGAGGGCAAAAATTTGTCCTTTCCCAAAATTTTCAATCGCTTTATCTATTAAATCCAAAATAGCAAAATGTACTTCTTCTTGCGAATCAAATTTTGGTTGAGCATATTCAGGGTTTGCTGCTTGAGAGTATGGGATTTTACCCCATAGATCTGCAGCAGTAGAAAATATCAAAGCTTCCCACATTTGCGAAATAGCTAATAGAATGAACTTTTCTTGTTCATTAGCAACTCTCTGGGTAGTGTTCATGTCGACCAAGCCACCAGTACCATATATTGCTGTCCATCTTCCATTTGTATTAACATCAATTGGTTCACAATTATAATCTCTGTAGTAATCTGTTTGTAACCCTGACATCTGTTGCATTACCATCGATACAGCTCTATTTAAATATCCTTCCATAACGCCGTACATTGTGACTTGTGACCCGACAATTAATGCTTCAGGAGAAACTACTGAAACATCGTCAACCTCGTTTGGGTTTTGGTCTAAAAGAGGTCCAGATAAAAAATCTTCACAGGAGATGAAAATGAAAGAAAGTAAAATTAAAATTATTGTATTTTTCATTTTTATTTTTACCAATTTAATTGAAACGCTAGGTTTGCTCTCCATGTTTGAGGTTGATTAAAATAGTCTTCACCAGATATTCTATCTTGATACATATTTGTTTCAGGATCCCAGCCACTATAATTTGTCCAGGTTATAAGATCTTGAGCACTTAGCCTTATAACGATATTGGGATCTCCTAGATAACTATTATTTATTTTCCCAAAATTATAACTTAAAGATATTTCTCTTAATTTTGCATAACTGGCATCTTCAATGTTATTTATGACATCGGTATTTCTTCCCATGTAATTTTCGTAAAAATTTTGTGAATATGTTATGATTGTGTCTTGCCCAGGGCCAATAGATCTATGTCCATGATTCAATAAATTTTGGAATTTACCCTTACCCCAATTCGTGCTCACGCCCTCTTCATATCCATACCAATCAGGATCATCAAAGTCAGGATGATATCGTTTATCTGTATCTGCATGTGTACCCCATTCGTATAAAGCATTTTTAGTATAATTTGCTATATGGCCGCCAATACTCAAATCAAAAAGACAACCCAATTTTATTTTTTTACCAATACTAACCTCATTAAAAAAGCTACCTGTCCAATCAGGATTTGGTGCATAACCTGACCAAATTTTTTGAGAATACATAATCGGTAATCCATTATCAGCAACATAGACATCGTTTTTTCTCCAGCTATACTGATTTAACGTGTCAATGTTAACGTCTGGTGTGTTTATGTCTAGATCATGGTCAACAACGATACCATATCCAAACCTTGCCCAAGACAATACCTTAAATTCAGCATATTCACGGCCAGGAGAAACCTCACTAAATTTTGCTATTCCTCGACTAGGTACAAGGTCTTGGTTCATTGACTTAGCCATGCTACCAGTGACCCCGTTCATTTCAAGTACAGTATTTTTGTTTGAAGCAAAAATAAATTTTGAGTCCCATTTAATTTTTTCCGTATCTATGGCTCTATAATCAATGGTTAGCTCGATGCCTTTATTGCCGATCGATGCTCCATTAGCCGTCATTTCATCTGCACCTGTAGAGGGGATAACATCAATATTATAAATTACATCATTATTTATAGCATTATAAATAGTTGTGGATATACCCATTGAACCATCAAATAAAGAAATATCAGCACCCATTTCATATTCATGTCTTCTTTCGGGTCTTATTCTAAAGTTACTGACCTCATCATCTGACCTGTAGCCTGTAACACCATTGTAAGTAAGTCCAAGATTTACTTTTTCTCCTGCTGAAAATAATGAAGGTGACCTATATCCAGAAAATATTGTGTAAACATTTGGCTCATCGCCTGCCTGGCCATATGCAAACCGAAGTTTCCCAAAATTCATAAATCTAGATGAATATAATTTTGAGAATTCCCAAGCAGCACTAAATTTGAGAAAATTATGTCTTCTATCAGCAGGTCCAAATGTAGATGACCCGTCATTACGAAGTGCACCTGTTATGTAAAGTTGATCAAATAAATCTATCGTACCTTGCATAAAAAATGACTCAAGGTGAACGAGTGAAAGGTATTGGTCTCCAGTAACTGATGTATAATTTTCTATTTGATAATAATTGGGAAGGACTTGATCCTCGCCAGTGGTCTCAAATCTTTTTAACGATCTGCTATTTAAATTGTGCCCGGCGACAACCTTAATGGGGAGATTATACAGATTTTTAAGATCAAACTCAAAAGTAAGGTTAGAATCCCATTCTTGGTCTAGAATGTCTTCATGTATATATCTTCCTATGCCGCCACTTCTATATGTTCCAATTGGCATAATATCATTTCGCTGGTCAAGCGAGAAATCAGTCCCTAAAACATAATTTAAATCCAGCCAGGAGTTTATATTATAGCGCAGTTTTAAATTTCCATAGGCTCTTTCTACATCTTGAGTTTGAGATAATTCATATAGTACCCAATACGGGTTATTCCAATTGTGGTCGCCCTCCCTGGATTGAGGGTAAGGGTCTGTAGAACTTCTATGAAATTGAGTCGTTGGTTCAAGATAAGGCCTTAGATTAAAATCAGGTGGAGTACTAAGTAGACCTTTTGCAAGGCCGTCTGTGCTATGGGCTCTAATTACCTGGTTTCCCCTGACATTTGCATAGGACATACTTCCAGTTAGCGTAATTTTATTTGATAAAAGATGACTACCTTTTATTCTGAATGTCTTTCGCAAAAAATCAGAGGGTACATTGCGAGTAGGTTCATGTCCAAAGGTGGTACTAACAGTATTTTGATATTCGCTAAATGTTTGCCAATGTGCTTTCTCATAACTTTGGCTCATGGAAAAATAAAATGTGGTTTTTTCACTACCACCTAGTACTGAAATTGTTTGTTCAAAATTATTTCCTATGCCAGTAATGTCTGCAACATGATCAAAAACCTCATCCTCATCTCTAGATTCATCAAACCAAGGTGCATTTTTTGTGTTTAAGGTTTTACCCCATGAAAATGAATTCCCACCAACAAAATCTCCTGCATCTCCTTGGCCAAATTGTTGTTGGAGTGGATAAATTTTATTCATGCCACTTATTCCATAGTTGGCTTTATAGCTAATTTTTGTTTTCCCGGTAGTACCTGATTTTGTAGTTATAAGTATTACACCATTCGAAGCTCTTGAGCCATAAATTGCAGAAGCTGCAGCACCTTTTAATACTTCGATAGATTCAATGTCATCCATATTAATGTCAGCCATTCTGCTAGCAGACTCAGGATGTCCTCTTTCGCTAGTTTCTCTTCCACCAGAATCAATAGTCCTTGTACTAATTGGGCTGCCATCTATAACAACCAATGGTTCATGACCACCGGATATTGTCCCTGTACCTCTAATTCTAAAAAATGCATTTGTTCCTGCATCTCCACTAGTTTTTCGGATTTCTAAACCTGAAACATTTCCTCTCAATGCAGATACAAGGCTTACCTCAGGTGAACTTTCTACTTTTTCTTTTCGGACGGTTTCGATTGAAACACCTAATTTTCGAGCTTCTTGTTGGATACCGACACCAGTGACCACTACAGATTCAAGCTCCATAACATCTGCAGCAAGAGAGTAGTTCATGTTTATTAGATCTTGATTTACGTCATCAAGTCTTACAGTATCTGTTAAACTCTGATAGCCGATATAAGAAATTTTTAGGGTTAATATTTTATTTTTAAAGGCTTTTTCAAGGATAGTTAACCTATAGTTGCCATCGATATCTGTTGCCACGCCTGAAGAACTCTCCAAAACAACAACATTTGCTCCAATTAATTCTTGGCCTGACTTACTAGTAATTTTTCCTTCAATAGTTAAGACACTTGAGCTAAATATCTCAAGTGGATAAAATATTAAAGTTAAATAAAGTAAAACTCTCATAAAGGTATTAAAAAATTGAGTCAATATAAGTTCTGAAAACATCAGAAGATAATGAATTCGTCGAGTGATTTAAATTAGGGATTATTGTATGCTCATGTTTGTTTTCTGGAAAAATCATATCTAAATATGTCATATAATTCATAGTTTTTTCAAATCGATTATTTCCTAAGATTTCGAGGTGACACCCAGAAGTGATATTGTCTGAATCT
>MDSV01200621.1_pt1 | contig 20889 bp, 15 predicted proteins | sample 810851 | NCBI WGS metagenome assembly MDSV01 (sample SAMN05326640, study PRJNA326480) | marine metagenome | isolation source: seawater | place: Atlantic Ocean: North East | collected 2012 | reverse complement strand
TTATAATGTTCCTCATCTCAAAGATAAATTAAATAACGTCAAACTTAAAGTTCAGATTACTGACTCAAGAAATGAGACAAGTAAATATATGGATTTCGTGTGCCCTAAGTCTCACTTTTTAGAATCATGGGGAGATGCCAACCCATATTCAGGAATATATGCAATTCAACAACCGACAATAAATCCACTTTTTAACTCAAGAGAATCTGAACAAATTTTACTAAAGTGGTCTGGGATTAAAGACTCATATTATAATTATTTAAAATCTTTTTATAAAAGTATGAGTTTAAAGAAATCATGGAATAAAATTTTACACGATGGATATTGTGAAATTGATTTTAAAAGAAATGATTATGTTTTCTCTTCAAAAGTTGCAAAAGATATCACAAAAAATTACAATTCAGCCCAACCTGATGAAAACAATACGTTTTTGATCTTGTATTCTAAGACATCTATGGGCCAAGGATACCAGTCTAATAACCCGTGGTTGCAAGAGCTACCTGACCCTGTAACTAAAGTAACTTGGGATAACTACCTAACTATCAACCCAGTTCATGCTAAAAAATTAGGTTTGAAAAATTGGCATGTTTCTAACGGTGCTCTTAATGGAGACGTTGTTCTAATTAAAATGGGAGAAAAGACCATAAAAGTACCCGTTTATATTCAGCCTGGTCAAAAACAAAATGTTTTAGGCCTTGCTTTTGGTTATGGTCGTGAGGAAGCTGGAAAAGTAGCTAATGGAATAGGGGTAAATGCATTTGAGATACATGACAATTTTAACTTAGTTCAAAAAAATAATTTTTCAATTACAAAAGTTGAAGGAGTTGAGCATGAGTTTGCATGTACTCAAAATAGTCATACAATGATGGGCAGAAGTATTGTTAAAGAAACGACATTGAATGAATATCTTAAAAACCCAAAATCTGGTAATAAAGACTTTAAACTAGAATCATATAAAGGGAAAGTTTCCGCCAGTGAATTAAATCTTTATCAAGAGTGGGAGCCATCTGTGCATTTTTGGAACATGTCTATTGATCTTAGTAAGTGTCATGGATGTGGAGCATGCGTCATTGCTTGTCATGCTGAAAATAATGTACCCGTAGTTGGAAAAGAAGAGGTTAGAAAAAATAGAGATATGCATTGGCTAAGGATTGATAGATATTATTCTAGTGACATGACAAAAGATTTAGCTGAAGAAAAGGGAATTGGTGCTATTGAAATGTACAAGATGATGGAAGAGCCAGCTAGTGAGGAAAATTTAGAAGTTGTTTTTCAACCGGTAATGTGTCAGCATTGTAATCAAGCACCTTGTGAAAATGTTTGTCCTGTTGCTGCTACTACTCATTCAAATGAAGGTCTTAACCAAATGACTTACAACAGGTGTATAGGTACAAGATATTGTATGAATAATTGTCCTTACAAGGTTAGAAGGTTCAATTGGTTCAATTACAAAGACAATGATAATTTTGACTTTAATATGAACGATGACTTAGGTAAAATGGTTTTAAATCCAGATGTTACTGTTAGAGCAAGAGGGGTTATGGAAAAATGTTCTATGTGTATACAAAATATCCAAAAAACAAAATTAGATGCTAAGAGAGAGAGAAGAAAAATAAGAGATGGAGAAGTTAGTTGTGCATGTGAGACTGCGTGTGACACCGGGGCTATAGTATTTGGAGATGCTCTTGATACAAAAAGTAGAATAAGTAAGGAGAAAAAACACCCTAGAACGTATGCATTATTAGAAGAATTAAATACACAACCTTCAGTTTTTTATAAAACAAAAGTTAGAAATAAAAATAAAATAAATAAAAATGTATAGGTCACCAGTTAGAGAGCCATTAATAACAGGAAATAAAGATTTACATGATATCACAGTTGATATAGCTAGGCCTATTGAGACAAGTGCAAACAAATGGTGGTGGTCACTGTTTATTATTTCAGTTGTTGCTATGCTTTGGGGTTTTGGTTGTATTGCATATACAATTGGAACTGGAATAGGTGTTTGGGGCTTAAATAATACAATTGGCTGGGCTTGGGATATTACTAATTTTGTTTGGTGGGTTGGTATAGGTCACGCAGGAACTTTGATATCTGCTGTTCTATTATTATTTAGACAGAATTGGAGACTTTCTATAAATAGAACTTCTGAGGCTATGACCATTTTTGCTGTTATGCAAGCTGGTTTATTTCCTCTTATACATATGGGAAGGTTGTGGGTTGGTTTTTGGGTTTTCCCTCTTCCAAATCAATATGGTCCTTTATGGGTAAACTTTAACTCTCCTTTACTTTGGGATGTGTTTGCTATTTCAACTTATTTTTCTGTATCACTTGTTTTCTGGTATATGGGTTTAATTCCTGATTTTGCTATGATTAGAGATAGAGCAATTAAACCAATTACAAAAAAAATATATTCATTTTTATCTTTTGGATGGAGTGGAAAGGCTAAACACTGGCAACGTCACGAAGTAATGTCATTAGTCTTAGCTGGTTTATGTACTCCTCTAGTACTTTCTGTTCATTCAATTGTAAGTATGGACTTTGCAACATCAGTTATTCCTGGTTGGCATACAACAATATTTCCTCCTTACTTTGTTGCCGGAGCTATTTTTGGTGGTTTTGCTATGTGTCAAACATTGCTATTAATTGCAAGAAAAGTAGTGAATCTTGAAGATTATATTACCATGACCCATATTGAATATATGAACATAATAATTCTTGTAACTGGATCAATTGTTGGTTGTGCTTATATTACTGAGTTGTTTATTGCTTGGTATTCAGGTGTTGAATTTGAGCAATATGCTTTTTTAAACAGAGCTACTGGTCCTTATTGGTGGGCTTATTGGGCTATGATGACATGTAATGTTATTTCCCCACAACTAATGTGGTTTAAAAAATTAAGAAGAAATATATTATTCACTTTCATAATTGCTCTTTTTGTTCATATTGGTATGTGGTTTGAAAGATTTGTAATTATTGTAACTTCTCTTCATAGAGATTTTTTACCATCTAGTTGGTCGATGTTTTCACCCACCTTTGTTGATTTAGGAATTTTCATTGGAACAATAGGTTTTTTCTTGGTGCTTTTTTTAATCTATGCTAGAACATTTCCGGTTATTGCTCAAGCTGAATTAAAGACAATTGTTAAAACAAAAAGTTCAAAGTATAATAAAAATAAAAATGGAGAATAAAGTTATTTATGGTTTATACGGTGATGATGATCACGTTTTAGCAGCAACTAAAAAAATTGTTGCTAAGGGATACAGGGTTAACGAAGTTTATTCACCCTATCCAGTACATGGGCTTGATACTGCTATGGGCTTAAATTATAGTAGACTTGCTATTACTTCATTTATGTACGGATTATTAGGATTTGGCCTTATAACATTGTTAATGTGGTTCATTATGATATCAGATTGGCCTATGATTATTGGAGGAAAGCCAAATTTTTCTTACGGTCAAGCCTTACCTGCTTTTATCCCTGTAACATTTGAGGCAACAGTTTTTTTCGCCGCTCATTTGATGGTTATAACTTTTTTATTTCGATGTGGATTATTTCCCGGTTCTAGTTCAAGAAACCCAGATCCCAGAACTACTGATGATAAATTTTTGATGGAAGTTTCAGAATCTGACCCCAAAAAAATTACAGAAATAAAAAAGATAATGAAAGAATGTGGAGCAGAAGAGATTAAGGTAAAAAATTCTGTTAAAGAATTGATGAATGAAATTGATGGTGAGTTATCAAAAAAAAATAAATTCTCAAAAAGAAGAAAAGTAAAAAAAGGAAATCCTTCTTTTTTGACTAATTTAATTAATAAAATAAAGAGAAAATGATTAGGGTTATTCTTATAATATTTATCAGTTTTGTTTTTTCTTCATGTGGAGATTCAGCCTCTGATGGGATTAAAACGAGTGATAAACCAGGATATGAGTACATGCCAGATATGTATAGGTCTCATGCCTATGAAACTTATACAATGAACCCTAATTTTTCTGACAGTATGACGGCAAGGAAACCAGTTAAAGGGACAATACCAAGAGGTTTTGTTCCATTTGAATATGAAAATACATTGGACGATTTTAAAAGAGCTGCTTTAGAGTTAAAAAATCCATATGAAAGATCAGAAAAAAATATTGAACAAGGTAAGCAGTTATATGGAATGTTTTGTGCTCATTGTCATGGACAAAATGGTGATGGAAAAGGTTCGATTACTCACCCAGTTTATAGCGCAATTCCAGCTTATTATGACGATATTATGATAAGGCCTAGATCACAGACCACAATGAAATATCTTGAGGATGGTCATCTTTACCATGCAATTTACTATGGTTATAACGCTATGGGCCCTCATTATAATTTAGTATCTGATGAGGAGAGATGGAAAATAGTTTTATATGTTAATGAATTACAAAATACAGAAAAATAAATGTATAGAATAACAAAAGATATTAAGCGTTTTTCAACAATTTTAATTTTGATTGGAGTTGTCGCTATTTCATATGGTTTTTTTCAATCATTGACAACTACAAGCGACGATGAAATTAAATATACAGTTAAAAAAATAGCAAAGGAATTAGACTTAAAATTGAAAGTTAAGTTAGAAAATGAAAAATATAATGACGTTGGTTATTGGATGGATGAAAATGATGAAGTTATAATAAAAACTGGTGATAAAAGTAAATATGAAGACGGTACTAAAATAGTAATTACTGAAATTAACACAGATGGTGAAGGTGGTTATAGTTTCTCAACCAAAAAAGATAAAAAAGTTGATTATTCTGAACTTATTTATAAAGTTGAAAAGAAATTAAACTGTAGTATTGATTCAAGTCATATTCATAGTGTTGAGGATGTAATATATTCGGCAAAACATTATTTTCATGCAAAAAGTCAAAGAGTTTGGTCAAGTCTTCTTATATCGACTTTATTCTTTCTTATGATTTCTGTTGCCGCAACACTTTGGTGGGCCTTGCAATATGTTGCTCAAGCTGGTTGGTCTGCGCTACTTTTAAGAGTTCCAATGGCTATTACATCTTTTATTCCTTATGGAGCATTTATTTTAATTTTTATTCTTGTTACAGGTGGTATGCACTGGCATCATACATTTCATTGGATGGCAGAAGGCATCAATGATCCTTTAGATCCTTATTATGATGAAATTATAGCTAATAAATCTGCTTATTTGAATATTCCATTTTTTATGTCTAGATCATTTATCTATTTGTTGGGATGGATGTTCTTTGCTTATCTATTAAAAAAGTACTCTCTCAAAGAAGATGTTTACGGTGGAGGTCATAGTATGAAATGGTATAATAAGAGTTTTAAAGCCTCAGTATTATTTGTTTTATTTTTAGGAGTTACTTCTTCATCTGCAGGTTGGGATTGGATAATGTCAATTGACACTCATTGGTTCAGCACATTATTTTCTTGGTACGCCTTAGCTTCATTTTTTGTGTCTGCTTGTGCTTTTATTGCGATCATCACAATTTATTTAATGTATAACGGATACTTTAAAGAATTAAATAATAGTCATATGCATGATTTTGGGAGATATTTATTAGCATTTAGTATTTTTTGGACGTATCTTTGGTTTGCCCAATATATGTTGATTTGGTATTCAAATATACCTGAGGAAGTCGCATACTATCAAGAAAGATATGAGTATTATTATCCTATGATAATAATAACATTATTAATTAATTTTATAACGCCTTTTTTACTATTAATGAAACGTTCTTCTAAAAGATCGAAGGGTCAACTTTTATTTGTTGCATGCTTAATTATATTAGGTCATTACTTTGATGTCTTTTTAATGATTACACCAGGGACTATGCACGATCATTGGCATCTAGGTTTTATTGAGCTTGGAACGTTTCTAGGATTTTTAGGTTTGTTTATTTTAATTGTATTTAGAAATCTTTCTAAACACCAGTTAATTCAAAAAAATCATCCAATGATAGGAGAAAGTGAACATCATGAAATACATATACATTAAATAGAAAACTGTGGATATAAATTTTATTTTAAAAATATTAATTGGACTCTTAATCATAGTAACTTTTTTTCAAGTTATACGATTAATTGAATTATCATCAAGATTAGCTGAAAATAAAGATCAGGTAACTGATAAATCAAATTTTTATAACGGATTATTGCTTCTATTGTCCGGTGTTGGGTTGTTAGCTTTCTTTTTCTGGCAAAGAGCAGAATGGGGTCATCTTACCTTACAAGCGCCAGCATCTGAGCATGGTGTCTTAATTGATCAATTATGGGATACTACAATGGGTTTAATTATAGTTGTCTTTTTAGTTTTACAGCCAATTTTATTTGGATTTTCTTATTTTTACAGAGGAAGAAAAAACAGAAAGGCTTATTTTATCAGTCACAATAATAAGTTAGAGATTTTTTGGACAGCAATACCCACAGTTGTTTTGTCCGTTCTTATTGTTTATGGATTAATTGTTTGGGGTGATGTTACTGATGTTAATAATGCTAAAGGTGGAATACAGATGGAGGTTTATGCTAAACAGTTTGGATGGACAATAAGGTATTCAGGGGAGGATAATAAATTAGGCGATGGTCATGTTAGATTTTATGCACCAACCAATCCACTTGGAGTTGTTACTGAAAATATGTATACATTACAGTCAAAAGAATTGGAATCAAAAATTAAATCTGATAAAGAGAAATTATTAACGGAAAAAAATATATCAAAGAAAAAAAGCATTTCTGAAAGAATTGAAAGAAATTTAGCAAAAAATCAGATGTATAAAGCTTACTATAATTCTATTTCAGAAGAGGAAAAGTTAGCCGGAGAAGATGATATAGTTGTTTCTGAATTATATCTTCCAGTTAATCAGAAAGTTGCTATGAAATTTAGATCACAAGATGTAATCCACTCAGCTTATATGCCTCACTTTAGAGCTCAGATGAATTGTGTGCCTGGGTTATCAACGCAGTTTGTATTTACTCCAACTATGACTACAAATGAATATAAAGAGTATTTAGGTAATCCTGATTTTGACTATGTATTACTTTGTAATAAAATTTGTGGAAACGCACATTATAATATGAAGATGAAAATAGTTGTTGTCACTCAAGAAGAGTATGACATGTGGCTTAAAGAACAAGCAGAAACAAGAATGATTAAAAATATGTAAATATGGGACACCATCATAAAGAAAACTTTTTTTCAAAATATATATTTAGCATGGATCACAAAATGATTGCTAAGCAATTCTTATTAACGGGTATGTTTATGGGTGTTGTTGCAATGGTTTTATCCGCCTTATTTAGAATGCAATTAGCAAATCCAGGTTCAAAAAATCCAATACTTGAATTTTTATTAGGCTCAAATTATGTTACTGAGGCTGGGGCTATGACTCCAGATGCTTATTTGGCTTTAGTAACAATACATGGAACTATCATGGTTTTCTTTGTTTTAACTGGCGGTTTAAGTGGTACGTTTGCAAATTTATTAATTCCTCTTCAATTAGGTGCTAGAGATATGGCGTCAGGTTTTATGAATATGTTATCATATTGGTTTTTCTTTTTATCCAGCGCAATAATGATTGCATCTTTTTTTGTAACTGGCGGTCCAGCAAGTTCGGGTTGGACAATTTACCCACCATTAAGTGCAATGGAGCTTGCAATTGATGGTTCGGGTCTTGGTATGGATTTATGGCTAATAAGCATGACATTATTCATAGTTTCTTCACTATTAGGAGGCTTAAATTATATTGTAACTATTTTAAATTTAAGAACTAAAGGTATGTCAATGACTAGAATGCCTTTAACAATGTGGGCTATTTTTGTAACAGCAATTTTGGGAGTTTTATCATTTCCTGTTTTACTTTCTGCCGCGTTATTACTTGTTTTTGATAGAACAATGGGTACTAGTTTTTACTTATCTGATATAATGTTAGCAGAAAATGGGATTATGCAGGTACTTGCTCATGATGGCGGAAGTCCAGTTTTATTTCAACATTTATTCTGGTTCTTAGGTCACCCTGAAGTATATATTGTTTTATTGCCTGCTTTGGGTATTACATCTGAGATTATAGCTACCAATTCAAGAAAACCTATTTTTGGATACAGAGCAATGGTTGGATCTATTTTTGCTATTGGTTTTTTATCATTTATTGTTTGGGGTCATCATATGTTTATTACTGGAATGAATCCATTTTTAGGTTCAGTTTTTGTTTTCACAACTCTTTTAATTGCAATTCCATCTGCAATTAAAGTTTTCAACTATTTAGCTACACTTTGGAGAGGTAACTTGCAATTTACTCCGGCAATGCTATTTTCCATTGCGTTAGTTTCTACTTTCATTACGGGTGGTTTGACTGGTCTAATTTTAGGAGATAGTGCTTTAGATATAAATGTTCATGATACATATTTTGTTGTAGCTCACTTTCATATTGTAATGGGACTGTCTGCAATTTTTGGTATGCTAGCTGGAGTTTATCATTGGTATCCTAGGATGTATGGAAGATTAATGAATTTAAAATTGGGATATGTTCATTTTTGGGGAACGTTTGTTTGTGCCTATGGCACATTCTTTCCAATGCACTTTTTAGGAATGGCAGGTTTACCAAGAAGATATTATGATAATTCCGCTTATCCTATGTTTGAAGAATTAATTAGTATCAATGAGGTAGTTAGTTTTTTTGCTATCACGGGAGCTATTTTACAGACCATATTCTTTTTTAATTTTTTCTATAGTATGTATAGAGGAACTAAATCCCCACAAAATCCATGGAAATCAAATACTTTGGAATGGACAGCGCCCGTTGAGCATATGCATGGAAATTGGCCAGGTGAGATACCTTCGGTTCATCGATGGGCTTACGATTACTCTAAACCAGGTAAAAAAGATGATTTTGTTCCACAAAATGTTCCTTTGAGTAAAGGGGAAAAAGAGCATTAATTAATTTAAAAATTAATTTACTATATTGTCAATAATGACTGACGACTTAACTAATTTTTCTGAACAATCTCAAGAAGAAAATTATCTACATGAGTTAAGACCAAAATTATTTGAGGACTTTTCAGGTCAGCGATCAGTAGTTGATAATCTTAAAATTTTTGTTGAAGCAGCAAATCAAAGAAATCAAGCATTAGATCATGTTTTACTATATGGCCCACCTGGTTTAGGTAAAACAACTCTAGCTTCAATTATTTCTAATGAATTGAATGCTAATTTAAAATTTACTTCGGGACCTATTCTAGATAAACCAGGAGATTTAGCAGGTTTACTAACTAATTTAGAAGAAAGAGATGTATTATTTATTGATGAAATTCATAGATTAAGTCCTGTGGTAGAGGAATATTTATACTCTGCAATGGAAGATTTTAGAATTGATATAATGATTGAGAGTGGCCCAAGTGCAAAATCTGTTCAAATTAATTTAAATAAATTTACATTAATTGGTGCAACTACTAGAGCAGGTTTATTATCCGCACCATTAAGAGATCGTTTTGGGATTGTTTCAAGACTCGAATATTATGGTGTTGATGTATTATCTAAAATTGTAACAAGATCAGCAAAAATAATTGATGTGCCTATTCAAAAATCATCAGCTGAAAAAATTGCAGGTAGAAGTAGAGGAACTCCAAGAATTTCAAATTCATTATTAAAAAGAGTTAATGATTTTGCCTTAATTAAAGGAAATGGAACTATTGATGACAAGATAACGGACTTTGCTTTATCTTCACTTAATGTAGACGTAAATGGTTTAAATCAAATGGACAAGGATATTTTAATTACTATAATTGATAAGTTTAGTGGTGGTCCAGTTGGTCTGTCAACTATAGCTACTGCTGTAGGTGAAGAAGCTAATACTATTGAAGAAATTTATGAACCTTTTTTAATTCAACAAGGTTATTTGAAAAGAACTAAAAGAGGAAGGCAAGCCACTGCTTTAGCCTATGATTACTTGAATAGAAAGTTTAAAAATTCAAATGATACTTTATTTTAACTAGAATTTATATAAGAGGTTAAAGCTTAAACCTGTATTATATTGCCCTCTATTTAAACCGTAAACTTCTCCAGAGGAATGTTTTCTAATAGGGAAACTAGAGTTCGAGCCCCTTATATTAATGTGGTAATTTTTGTTTAATTCATATATAATCCCAATTAGGATAGCTGATTCAATTCGATTAACATCTCTTGAAATTATTTCGTAAAAATCAACTTCTTCTTTTTGTTTTATTAAAATATTTATTGCGTTACCAAGTTCTAATTTAATTTTTTCATGAATTTTTAATGAAAATAAAAGAGGAACACCAACATAATTTAGATTAAAGTTATAACTATCATTTAAGTTTAAGGAGTTATTATTTGTAGATTGATTTTGTGTTGAATTATTTGAATTTTGTTTACTTCCTTTAGTTAGATATTGTAATTCAAGTTGAATGTTTATCCAGTTTAATTTTCTATTAATAAATAATCCAACTCTTGGTCCAAATTTATTAAAACCACTGTAGTTATCGCCAGAAACTTGAGTTGTTGATAATCCAACAATAATTCCTGATTCAAATTTTTGAGAAAATACTAGTAATGGAAAAAATAAAATTAAAAAAAAATATTTCATTTATTGTTCAATGTATTTTTGCTCAGCTTGAATAATCTCATTAGTATCTTCATTATATACATATGCAATAATTGAACATTTATAAAGATCATAAATGGTAGAGTTTAAATAAGGGAAGGAAAAGTTTTTAATTATATTTACTTGATTTAAATCAATCAATTCTCCCCACGTTCCATTTAGTGATGTTCTGAAAATATGGTTATGTTCATAGTCGGGGATTTCTTCCATTCCGTCTTCTTGGCCTGAAATAATTTCATCTTCAGAAATTACCACAACTAATTTAAAATTACCATTCAATTCATTAAGTTTTTCTAATTCAACAGAAATATTTAATGATGAATTTAATGTTTCTTCAAAATCAATATTAATATCAAGGTCTGGTGCAATAGGGTTGTTGTTTTCATCAAACAATAAATTATTAACATAACTACCAGTTGATAAATCATCAGGTCCAAAAATAAAACTTTCGTTTTCATCCTGGGTTCTATTTAATAATATCTTTGGTAAACTATTAACATCAAATTGTTCTGCTATTTCTGTAGCTTCAGGAGTTCTAAAGTTATAAGAAAAAGGATCTGAACCTGGGTTTGTGAATATGCCAAAACCACTTGGGTGATAAGCTAATACAATGATATGGTCGCAATAAATATTTTTTTCATTTTCAATTATTCTAGCAGCATTTGGGCAAGCACTACATCTATGCCCAGTAAATTCTTCTATCAAAATTTTTTTTATTATGTTTTCTGAGTTTCCACAGTAAGGATCTAGTAATTCTTCATCTACTGTAAATGGTGGAGAAATTTTATCACAGGAAAAGGATAAAAAAATAAAAAATATAAATATGAATCGATTAATTTTCATTATTTAAAAAGAGTAAGTAAAGTTAATACTAAATCCATTAGACGCAGGAACTTCTCTACAAACACCACCTACACAAAAAAGCCCTGCTCTTACTTTTCCATATCGCAATTCAATTCTATGTGAATCTTTAACAAGTCCTGTTGTCACTGAGTAGTAATGATTTGCTGAATTTGGGTGTCCGTAATTGAAAAGGTCTTGAGCTGAGAAAAAGAAACTACCAAGATTAAATTCAATCATCCCCATGCCCCAATTTCCAAAATGTTGTTTAGTTTGTAAATGTTGAACTTCTGTTTTGATTGTGTGTCTTGATTTTAATTTATATTCAGTTTCTAAAATAAAAATATTTGCAAATATTTTTTCTTCTGAACCGTCAATTGTAAGTTGAGATTTTAGAATTTTATCATTATTGAATACGTTTATGTAAGTTGTATTCAACTTGAGCTTTTTATTAATTTTTTTCTTTAGACTAATGTTTAATTCTTGAAATATTTTTTCATCACCAAATTTGAAAAAGTTTGACTCATAACCATATGTCCCGCTAATGCCAATTGAGTTTGTGTCAATTGGGTTTGTTTTATATAATGTGTAGCAGTTTGAAAAATTAACATTTAATTCAGTTCCATATTTACCACCTAGGAAACTATTCTTTGGGATTTTGTAAAAAAAATCAAATTGCATCCCTGTTTCACCGTTTGGCTGTGTGACATACGGATAAAGAGTGGCTAGGGAATAACTTTGTTGTTTATTTAGTGAAGTTAGAAAATTAATATTCAGTTGAGTAAGCTCAGCGTTCCTGTCTGAGCGAAAGCTCATGTTGTCAACTCTTTTACCACTTAAAACTATTCCCAGACCTTTTTTCGAATAGCTTCCAGAAATAATTAGTGAGTTTCCGTTTTTGTATATCAATCCGTTATCAGGACTTGGGTCATTTATTTTATGAGCGTATTCACCATTAAAATTCCAGCGTCCTCTACTTATATTAATTCTATTTGACCATGCTCCAACGTTTTCAGGTAAGATGTATTTGGTTGAGTTATCTTCTTCAAATTTTGTAACAAAACTACCACCTAAGTTAACAGTTGTTTTAGATTTTTTAAATATATAATCATTTAAATAAACTTGAGCGTCAAAACCTCTGACCAAACCATCACCTAATTCCCAATAATTCCTTTGTTTTCCTATAATTCCAATTAAGTCAATTCCTGAGCTTGGTCTATATTTGATTCTTGCACCATACATTGAATTATCAATACCCAAATTTGGTTCAAAATAGCTACGAAATAGAATACCACTACCAAATTGATCGTAAAAATTACCTAGTGTAATGTCTAAATTCCATTTTTGGAATTGAATAAATTTATTAGAAATCCCTCCTCCTTCATAACGTTTCAGGTCAGGAATTGGATTGCTATGTAATTCAAATCTAGATCCTATTCTTAAGTAGTCTTTAAAATCTAAAGTAAGATTTAAATAATTTTGAGAGCTAGGGTCTCTTTTTTCAGCACCTATTGAGCTATCTTCTTCAAATGTTTGTCCGTTTATTTGAATATCACCATAAATTGAAAATTTTTCTTGAGATAAAGAATTAAAAACAAAAATAAAACTAAAAACTAGTATGGTAAATTGCTTCATTTTAATTAACTAGTTTTAGTACTTTTTCATAAAGTTCTTCTTCTTGACCATCTGTATAGCCTATGTGTTCAGAAACTATTACATTTTTTCCATTTAATAGAAAAGTATGAGGAATGGAATTAACCCCTAACGCTCTTTTAAAATCACTATTTGGATCATGATACAATTCAAATTCCCATCCTTTTGAATTTACAAAAGGTTTTAATTTTGAGGTATTTCTAGAATCATCTATACTAATTGCAATGACTTTTACATTAGTTTCTTCTTGCCATTCTTCATATATTTCAGTTATAGCCTCAAGCTCTTTAATACAATTTTTACACCACAATGCCCAAAAGCTTATTATAATTGGATTGCCATCATTTTCAAATGAAGATGTATTAACAGTTTTTCCTTCAAAGGTTTTAATGTTAACAGAGGGTATTTTTTGAGATATAGTAGTGTTGAATATAAAGAAACAGATAATAATTTTTGATAAATTTTTCATAACATTAATTAAAGTAAATAAACTTATTTCAAAATATGTAAAAAGCCCCTATTTTTTTAGGGGCTTTTTAAAATCTAACTAAAGTGAAAGATTAAATTATTTAACAACATTAATAGGATGAAGTTCCGAAGAGTTTCCTATTTGAAGCTCAATAAAATATAATCCTTCAACTAATTCGTTTAAATCAATTTTTATATTGTGATTTCCACGGTTAAGTGTTCCTTCATTTTTTGATTTTACTACTTGACCTAAAGAGTTATACAGGTTATATTTAATATTTACATTATTTGATAATTGTAAATTTAAATTTGTAAAATCATTACTTGGATTAGGAAAGATACTTAGTAAATCTCCATTTTGTTCTGTAATATTAAGCCCTGGCATAACTTCAAAAGCTACAGACCCACCAGTTCCAAATGCAACGCCTGACCATAAAATATCATTATTTTCATCATTTAATGTTACAAAACCATCTACATAATTTCCCCATATTGATGCTTCAAGACCATCACCATATGTGTCATACACATTAAAAATGTAGCAACCATATGCTAACTCCCATTCATATTCAAAATTTGAATCACCTTGTGAAGCAGTATAACTTACTTGTTCAATAATATTTCCATTTTCGTCAATTAGCTCCCATGAGGTTTCTGTTGGCCAATTATCAGTTTGAATTGATAATGTCACATTCATTGATGATGGAGTAGAGCCTGATAGTGATGGAGACATCATATCATTTGACGTATCCATATCACCTGAATAGTCTACAGCAAAGCTAATAGACGCATTGTCTGGAATATTTGAAATGTCACCTAGATCAATGATTGCAGTTTCATAAGTATCTAAACTTCCAGACCATGGTGTTGTGTTAACAGTACTTCCATTAACCATTGTTAGAACATTAAACGTATTAACTGTTGATCCTAAACTGTAGTTTTGAACTTGAACAGAAGCATTTTGTAATGTTCCGCCACAATAAGTAGCATCTCCAGTGTAAGAAACCATTTTCATATCTTTAGAAAAAGTAGCTTGTGAACATGAATTTACTTCACTCATATATGCTGAAACATTGCTTAGTTGACCAACTTCTGTTACCATTCTATCAGGACAAATTTTATATATTGTTGGATAATAAGCTAAAGCATAGTCATTAGCTATGTTTCCTGTTGGGTCATCTGCCATCATATAATCAATTATACTTGTCCAGTTTCCAAGATCACTATTATAAATTGTAGATTCAGCAGTAGAAGCGTCAGCTTCAATTGCCATACAGAAAACAGCATCTGGATACTGACTTTGTAAATCTTCTAGGGTTCCAGCTTCAGCAAAACTCCAACATGGTCCACACCATGTAGCAAATAAGTCTAGTATTACTGTTTTACCTTCATCTAGAATGTCATAAAGGTTATGTGTTTCTCCTTCAATATCAGTGATAGTGAAGTCTTGACCTAAGCTATTTGCTGGTAATTGGGCAAAAGAGAAGGTTGAAAGAAAACATGCAATAATAAGTAGTGTTTTTTTCATAATTTTTTTTTTTGGGTTATAAATAATATACGTGTAACATCAAATATAGTAAAATTATATGATTAGTTTGTTTAAAAAAACATATTATTTGCTGTAATAATTGATTAAGTTTGTAGTTATTATTAAAAATTTATTATGAAAAATTCAATTCGAATATTATCCGTAATTTTATTTACAACCTGTTTAATTTTTTTAAGCTCATGTGAAAAAGAAGATGATCACAATCATGATATTAATGAGGTTGTTGGCTGTACTGATGCTACAGCTTGTAACTATAATGTAGAAGCAACAGATGATGATGGTTCATGTGAATTCACTTCTTGTGCAGGTTGTTTTGATGAAACTGCATGTAACTATGATCCCATGGCTGAAATTGAGAACAATGATTCTTGTGTTTATCCAAATGAATGTGATTCATGTGAAGATGATAATTCATGTTTAGGATGTACTGATTCAATTGCGTGTAACTATAACGAATCAGCAACAGTGGACGATGGATCTTGTCAAATTCCAATTGATGATATTTTAGAAATAATTGGATCAATTGAACAAACAGTTTATGGATCTGTTGGTGAAACATTAGAAGCATCTGCTCTTCTTAAAAACTCTTCATGTAATGATGTAGAAGTTAGAGCTCGACAATTATATAGTGGTACTGGTATTACCCAATTTTGTTTTGCTGGAACATGTTATGCTGAAAACACACAATTAGCACTTGATATATTATACCTTCCTTCATTCGTTATTGCAGAGGGAGATATTGACGGTAACGGATCTGATGATACTTTTAAAGCTTATTTTACACCTGAAGAAGCTGGAGAATTTCAAGTAAATTATAGATTTTATTTGGAGAATGATCCAACAACTAACATAGAAATTTCTATTAATTATATAGTTTCATAAATTATGGAAAAAATTAGTAGGCTTGAAGCCTTAAACTTTCATTCAAAGGGTAGGCCAGGAAAAATAGAGGTAATGCCTAGTAAAAGTCATAATAGTCAATATGATTTATCATTAGCTTATTCACCTGGAGTTGCTGAGCCGTGTAAGAGCATTGCTCGTAATAAAAAGGATGTTTACAAGTACACAAGTAAGGGGAATCTAGTTGCTGTTATTTCTAATGGTTCAGCTGTTTTAGGTTTAGGTAATATTGGTCCTGAAGCAGCCAAGCCAGTCATGGAAGGAAAGGGTTTGCTATTTAAAATTTATGCTGATATTGATGTTTTTGATATTGAAATGGATGCCTCTGATGTAGATCTTTTTGTACAAACTGTTAAGTCTATTTCACCAACATTTGGAGGAATAAATTTAGAAGATATTAAAGCTCCCGAGTGTTTTGAAATAGAAAGAAGATTAAAAAGAGAGTTGGATATTCCTGTAATGCATGATGACCAGCATGGAACAGCAATTATATCTTCAGCAGCGTTGATAAATGCCCTTGAAATTGCTAAGAAAAAAATTGATAAAGTAAAGGTTGTAGTTAATGGCGCGGGTGCTGCAGCAATTTCATGTTTAAAGCTTTATGTTAGTTTAGGTTTAAAAAAAGAAAATATTTTTTTATTCGATAGTAAGGGGATAGTTGATCATAAAAGAAAAGATTTAACTAAACATAAATTACAATTTGCTACTAAAAAAAATATTAAGAATTTAAAGCATGCCATGAAAAATGCAGATGTTTTCATTGGTCTCTCTGTTGCAAATATTCTTACGCAATCTATGCTTAAATCAATGAAAAATAACCCTATTGTTTTTGCGATGGCTAACCCTGATCCCGAAATCTCTTATGAGTCTGCGATGAAAGCTAGAAAAGATATAATTATGGCTACAGGAAGGTCAGATTACCCAAACCAAGTTAACAATGTTTTAGGTTTTCCATACATTTTTCGTGGAGCTTTAGATGTGCGAGCAACTTCTATTAATGAAAGAATGAAAATAGCTGCTGTAAAAGCGATAGCTTCACTAGCAAAAGAATCCGTTCCAGAGGAAGTTTTATTAGCTTATGATCAAACAAATATAATTTTTGGCCCCGAATACATAATACCAAAACCAAATGATCCAAGATTAATTTCTGAAGTCTCACCTGCAGTAGCTAAAGCAGCTATTAAAAGTGGTGTGGCTCAGATAGAGATTAATGATTGGGAGACTTATCAAAACACTTTAAGAGAAAGATTAGGAATCGGAAGTAAATTAATTAGAAATATTACCAGAACAGCAAAAATTAAAAAGAAAAAAATTGTTTTTCCAGAGGGTCATAGTCCTAAAATTTTAAAAGCTGTTCAAGAAATAATTTCGGAAGACATATGTCAACCGGTTTTACTTGGAAATAAGAATATAATAAACGCGAATCTGGAAGAATATGGATTAACTCTAAATAATATTGAGATCATTGACCCGAAAAGCGAAGGCCAAAAAGAGTTAAGAAAAATTTTTTCGAAAAAATATTGGGAATTAAGGAACCGTTTTGGAATAACTATGAACGAATCTAAAAGAAGAGTGAGGGATAGAAATTTTTTTGGATCATTTATGGTTGAAGAGGGTTTGGCAGATGGAATGGTAACAGGTGTGACAAGAAATTATCCTGAGTCATTAAAGCCTGCCTTACAAGTTATTGGATTGCAAAAAAATGTTAAAAAAGTAGCAGGTTTATATATTGCTCTATCTAATGATGGGCCAATATTTTTTTCTGATACAACGATAAATAAGTTGCCAGAAGAACAGGAACTAATTGATATAATTTTATTAACAGCCAAGGAAGTTAGAAGGTTTGGTATCAAGCCTGTGATAGCTTTATTGTCTTATTCAAACTTTGGCTCTGTAAGAAATCAAGAAACAAAGAAATTGAGAAATGTCATTAACTTTTTTCATAAAAATCATCCTAACTTATTAATTGATGGAGAAATACAAGCAAATTTTGCATTAAACAATGAGAAAAGAAAAGAACAATTTCCACATTCTAAATTAAAAAATGAAAATGTAAACACATTGATTTTTCCCAATTTAGACTCTGGAAACATCTCATATAAGCTCCTTCAAGAATTATCAAATTATGAAACAATTGGTCCAATACTTTTAGGAATGAAAAAGCCAGCATATATTGTTCAGTTAGAAAGTAGTGTCAAAGAAATAGTAAATATTACAAAAATTGTTGCTGCCTCAGCGCAAACTAAAAGAAATAAATTATGATAAATCATTTAAGGGGAAATATTACAGAGATTAACCCCACAAACATTGTAATTGACTGCAATGGAGTAGGATATTATTTAAATATCTCACTCAATACCTTCTCAAAAATTGATAAGGATAAAACAAGTGATTTTACTATTTTAACTTATTTGCATGTCAGAGAAGATGCTCATACTCTTTATGGATTTTGTGATCAAGAGGAAAGAAAAATATTTTTGATGTTATTATCAGTTTCTGGAATAGGAGCTTCCACAGCAATGATGATACTGTCGTCACTAAGTTCGAATGAAATTAGAATGGCAATATTAAAGGAAGATCTTGTTACTTTAAAATCTATTAAAGGAATAGGAATGAAGTCTGCACAAAGAATAATAATTGACTTAAAAGATAAAATGAATGATCTAAAATTAAGTCAAATAGATGTTGTTGTTAATAACGATAATATAATAAGAAATGAAGCGTTATCTGCATTAGAAACTTTGGGGTTTTCTGCAAAAGATATAAATAAAGTCTTAGATAATATTCTTTCAGAAAATTCAGAGGCTTCTGTTGAACAACTTATTAAAATGAGTTTAAAGAGACTTTAATTTTGAATTTCATACAGAAAAATAATATTTTCAAGTACACCATTATTGTTTTTTTTTGGTTTGGGTTTAACTTATCTTTTTCACAAAACAATAATTTTCCATCTAATAATTTTGAATTAGATCCATTGTTTCCAAGTTTGTTTTTAGATAGTTTAAGCTATGAAAACAATGAAATTATTCTTAATAGGTATTTAGGAAATATTTTTTTGGGTGAAAGAAAATATTTTACAAAAGATCAATATGAAAATTACTTATTTAATAAACAATTTCAAGATTATTGGAAAAATAGAATTTCGAGAAATGCTAATCTTGATGCAGGGGGAGAAATACCAAAAGTTGGTTTAGGAGAGGAGGTTTTAAATAAAATTTTTGGTTCAAATACAGTTAGTATAAGACCACAGGGTGCTGTAGAATTAACTTTTTCTGGAGTGGTGAATAAAATTGAAAATCCCTCCCTTCCAGAGGCTCAACGTAAAACAACTTCATTTAATTTTGATGAAAGAATACAAGTAAATGTTATTGGAAGAATTGGAGAAAAATTACAATTACAAGCAAATTATGATACTGAGGCAACCTTTGAGTTTGAAAATGAAATGAAGTTGGAGTATACTGGAGATGAAGATGATATTATTAAAAAAATTGAATTAGGAAATGTAAATTTACCTCTATCAGGGTCATTGATTACAGGGGCTCAAAGTTTATTTGGTATTAAGTCTAAGTTTCAGTTTGGACGCGCGACTTTAACAACAGTTTTTTCTGAGCAAAAAAGTGAAAGTTCTATTATAGAAATTGAAGGAGGAGCACAGAAAACAGATTTTGAAATCACAATTGATAATTATGAAAAAAATAGACATTTTTTCTTATCTCAGTACTTTCTTCAAAACTATGATCAAGCTCTTTCAAATTTACCGATTATTAATTCTGCAATAAATATCACAAGAATTGAGGTTTATGTTACAAATAAAAATTCATCAACAGTTAATACTAGAAATATTTTGGCATTTCAAGATTTAGGTGAACAAACAAATAATGTTGCGAGTCCTATGGTAGCGGGGGGAGATCAAAACTTAAATTGGCCAACAAATTTGAATAATTCATTAAATCCATCCGAATTTATAAGTGAAATTAATTCACAAACTGGTAAATCATTAAGAAATATAGATGAAATTACTTCAGCATTTAATTTATACACCCAGGGAACAAATCAGTTTTTTCAATCAATAGACTATGAAAAAATAGAGAATGCTAGGATGTTGTCATCTTCTGAGTACACATTCAATAGACAACTAGGATTTATTTCTCTGAACCAATCTTTAAATTCTGATGAAGTTTTAGCAGTGGCATTTCAATACACATACAATGGTGTTTCTTATCAGGTTGGAGAATTTTCAAATGATATTGTTGCACCCGATGTCTTATGCCTTAAGTTATTAAAATCAACTGTGACAGATGTTTCTCAACCAATGTGGGATTTGATGATGAAAAACGTATATGGTTTGGGGGCGTATCAGGTGAGTAAAGAAGATTTTATTTTAGATATTTTTTATGATAACCCTGAATTAGGAACTCCTGTTAATTTCTTAACAGAAGGAGATATTTCAAATCAATTATTAATTCAAGTATTTAATTTTGATAAATTAAACAATAATAATGATCCGGGCCCTGATGGGGTTTTTGATTTTATTGACGGAATTACAATTAATGCTTCAAACGGGAGAATTTATTTTCCCATGGTTAATCCTTTTGGTTGCTTTTTGAGAGAAAAGCTGGGTGGGAATTGTGAATTTATTGACCCTAATAGTATTGCAAGTAAATATGCTTTTGAAGCCTTGTATGACTCTACACAATATGCAGCCCAACAAATACCAGAGCTTAATAGATTTTTACTAAAAGGACAATATAAATCATCAATAAGTTCTGATATTTCACTTAATGCAATGAATATTCCACAAGGTTCTGTTAGGGTTACATCAGGGGGTACTCAACTAGAAGAAAATATTCATTATACTGTTGATT
>MDSV01232728.1_pt1 | contig 20893 bp, 19 predicted proteins | sample 810851 | NCBI WGS metagenome assembly MDSV01 (sample SAMN05326640, study PRJNA326480) | marine metagenome | isolation source: seawater | place: Atlantic Ocean: North East | collected 2012 | reverse complement strand
TGAGATCAAAAAAGTTTTTGAGTCTAATTGGCTAGGAAGAGGGGACTACGTTTCTAAATTTGAAGATTTATTTGCTAATAACTTAAATAAAAAAAGTGAAAATTTTTACGCTTTATCTTGTTGCACTGAAGGCCTATTTCTTGCAGCTAAAATATTTAATTTTGGTCCTGGTGATGAAATTATAGTACCATCAGTTAGTTTTATAGCTGCCGGAAGTGCTGTTGTTGATTCTGGAGCAAGCCTTATTATTTGCGATGTCGATAAATACTCATTAAATGCAACACCTGAAACAATATCTGAAAAAATTACAGATAAAACCAAAGCTATTATTTTAAATCATTACGGAGGCCATCCATGTGATATGGATCCAATAATGAAGATTGCAAATGAAAATAATATTTATATTATTGAAGATGCTGCATGTGCTGTTCAAAGTTTTTATAAAGGCAAGGCTTGTGGAACAATCGGAGATATGGGGATATGGTCTTTTGATGCTATGAAAACAATCGTTACTGGTGACGGAGGTATGGTTTATTGTAAATCTAGAGAGCACTTAGATATCATTAAAGAGGAATGCTACTTAGGTTTGCCTGCTAGATCTTCAAGCGGCATGGACAAGGCTAATAATGAATCTGATATATGGTGGGAAGTTCAAATAAATAGGCCTGGAAGAAGAGCTATTATGAACAATATTTCAGGTGCTCTTGGAGTCGTACAAATGAATCGCTTAAATGACTTTATTTTAAGAAGAAAGCAAATATATGATATGTATAATAAGTATTTAGCTGATATAGATTGGCTTACATTACCTCCAGAACTCCCTAAAGACTCTATAAATTCTTATTATTTTTACTGGATTCAATTAGAAAATAGAAATGAATTAGCAAAATTTCTAAAAGATAATGGAGTATATTCAACATATAGGTATTGGCCAATTAGTGATGTGAAATTCTTTTTGAAAGATAATAATATATATTTACCAAATACAGAGCATGCTGCATCAAAGACGTTAAATATTCCACTTCATACCAGTCTTTCAGATGATGATGTAAGAAAAGTAGTTAAGTTGATTATTGAATTTGGACTGAGTTTAAAATGATGCACAAAGAAAATTGTTTTATTATTTCTGAAATCGGCGTTAATCATAATGGTGATATTGATTTAGCAAAGCAAATGATTAAAGCTTCAAAGGAAGCGGGCGCAGATGCAGTAAAGTTTCAAACTTTTACAGCTAAATCATTAGTAAGCAAATCAACTCCTAAAGTTGAGTATCAAAAAGAAACTACTAACAAAAAAGAGTCACATTATGAAATGATTCAATCACTTGAAATGTCCAAAGAGGATCATATCCCTTTAATTGAATATTGTAAGGATCTAAGAATTGAATTTATTTCAACACCTTATGATATCGATAGTGCAAAATTTCTTCATGAAGCTGGAGTTAAGATCTTTAAAACAGCATCTGCAGATATTATTGATTTACCTTTACACGAATTCTTAGCAAGTACTGCTAAGCCAGTTATCATTTCCACAGGAATGGCAACTTTGGAGGAGGTGGATGAAGTAATAGAAATCTATAAAGCAGAAAATAATATGAATATAACTCTGTTACATTGTGTCTCAAATTATCCTTGTAAATTTGAAAGTCTAAATTTATCAGTTATTTCATCATTAAAAGATAGATATAATTTACCTGTTGGTTACTCTGATCATGCTGAAGGCTGTATGCCTGCAGTCGCATCTATAGCTTTGGGTGCGAGTGTCATTGAAAAACATTTTACCCTAGATAAGAACCTTTCAGGCCCTGATCACAAAGCCTCATCTACCCCAGATGAATTTAAAGAGCTTGTTGATTTGATTAGATTAGCTGAAATATCTATGGGAGACCCCATAAAGAGAGTTCAAGAAGAAGAAAAGCAAATGAGAGCAGTTTCTAGAAAGAGTTTATTTTTTTCAAAGAATCTTAAAAAGGGCCATATACTTTTGCTTGAAGATTTAACTTTAAAACGCCCTGGATCTGGCCTATATGCCAAAACGATACCTGACTTATTAGGAAAAAAATTGATTTCTAATATAGAAGCAGATTCAATGGTCAACATTAAAGATTTTGAATGAATAAATTAGAAGACATATTGGTAATAGGATGTGGTGGGCACTGTAGATTTGTCATAAGCATAACGCGAGATAATAAATACATAATTAAGGGTCTTATCGATATAAATGAAAAATATGATAAATCAGAAACTATTTTGGGATTCAATGTGCTTGGTAATCTAGGCTCACTCGATAGCCTATACAAAAAAGGTATTAAAAATGCTGTTATTGCTGTTGGCAACAATAAACTTAGAAACCAAATTTATAAGAAATTAATTGATATAGGCTTCAATCTTCCAAACATTACCCACTCTTCTGCATATATAGACGCATCTGCATCTATAGGAAATGCAAATGTTATAGGTCCAAATGTTGTAATTGGTTCTGAGGTTAAAATTGGAAATAATAATATTATCAATACAAGTGCAGTTATAGAGCATCAATCAGTTGTTGGTAACAGCAATCATGTTTCACTCTCTTCGGTATTATGTGGAAAAGTAAACATTGGCAATAGTATTCTTGTGGGCGCTAATAGCACAATAATTGAAAATATTTCTATATGTAACGATGTAACTATTGGAGCAGGAACGACTGTTACTTCTAGTATTGAAAAAAAAGGCTCTTTAATTGTTGGAAATAAATCAAGGTTAATTAAAAAATGATTTATGTTTCAACTGGTGGCTACAAAGATATCTCATTTAAGGATGCCATTAAAATTTTATCTCAAGAAAATATAAATGCTTTTGAGCTTTCTGGAGGCATTTATACTGAAACAATACTAGAAGATTTAAAATTACTAAGTTCATTATACTCAATTTCTTTGCACAATTATTTTCCTCCAGCAAAAGAATCGTTTGTTTTTAATTTAGGATCATTAAATGATTCCATTGCATCTCAAAGTATTAACCATGCTAAAAAAGCAATTGAATATGCATCAATTATTAATTCAAATTTTTATAGTTTCCATGCTGGCTATCTTATTGATCCAATGGTTGATGAGCTTGGCAAGAAAATCAATAGAAGAACTGTCAATGATAGGGATTTAGCTAAATCTCTCTTCATTGAAAGAGTTAATGATTTATCACAATTTGCTAAGTCACAAAATATAAAGCTTTTGATAGAAAACAATGTACTATCTCTTAAAAATTTTCAAGAATTTCAAGATAATCCTTTATTAATGGTTGAGAGCAAAGAAACAAACGAGATATTAGAAAATACAGATGATAATGTAGGACTTCTCATTGATGTTGCTCATTTAAAGGTTTCAGCGAATACTTTAGATTTTTCTGCTAAAGATTATTTAGTTGAATTCAAAGATGTTGTCTCCGCTTATCACTTAAGTGACAATAATGGCTTTGAAGATTCAAATAATATTCTCCAAGAAACTTCTTGGTTTTGGGATTACATTAATAAATCTTTAGATTATTACTCACTTGAATTGTACAATTTAGCGCCTAGTAGCATAAAACAACAACTTGAACTCACTGAGAAAAAAATATATTAATGGAAATTAAGGATCTTAAGATATCTTCAACTTCAATAATCTCTGAAGCTATTTCAAAAATAAATAAAACTGGGCTAGGTATTGTTTTTATTGAAGCTGACAATAAAATTACTGGATCTTTAACAGATGGAGACATTAGACGAGCTTTGTTAAAAGGACTTAATTTAAATAGTTTAGTTGACGAATGTTCTAATAAAAAACCTATTATTCTTAGCATAGATTCAAATAAGAAAACTATTCTAAGTAAACTATCAAATAGCATAAAGATAATTCCATTGGTTGATGATACCGGAGCAATGGTTGATTTTGCGTCAATAAAACGTCTTCACAATTATATGATTATGGAGCCATTTCTTAACGGGAATGAAATTAATTATGTTAATGAATGTATCTCAACAAATTGGATTTCATCTCAAGGTAAATTTGTTTTGAGGTTTGAAGAAGAAATTAAAAATCTTTGTAATGCAAACTTTTGTTTAGCAACAAGTAATGGCACAACTGCTCTTCATTTAGCTCTTGAAGCTCTAGATATTGGAAAAAACGATGAGGTCATAGTGCCTAATTTTACTTTTGGCGCATCAGTTAATTCTATAGTTCATGCTGGCGCAACACCAGTTTTGGTCGATGTAGATAAAGATAGTTGGAATATTTCACTTGAAGCAATTAAGGGAGCAGTTACTCCAAAGACAAAAGCAATCATGCCTGTTCATATCTATGGTAATCCATGCAACATGCCATCAATTATGGCTTTTGCAAAATCTAAAAATTTATTAGTAATAGAAGACTGTGCAGAAGCTCTAGGAGCTAAAATAGGAGATAAGTATGTAGGATCATTTGGTGACGCAGCAACCTTTTCATTTTTTGCAAATAAAGTCCTTACAACAGGAGAAGGTGGAGCACTTCTTATCAAAAATAATGATATTTATGAGAAGGCTTCAATTTTAAGAGATCATGGAATGAGAAAGGATAAAAGGTATTGGCATGATTATGTTGGTTTTAATTACAGACTTACTAATATTCAAGCTGCAATTGGATGTGCTCAATTAGAGCAATTAAATGATTTTCAATCCAAACGAGATGCAATATGGAAAAATTATAATGAGCATTTAATAGAGACTGATTATTTTGAGTTCCAAGAAGTTACAAAGAATTCAATCGATTGTAAGTGGCTTTACACCATTCTTCTAAGAAACGATCTAAACTTTTCAAGGGATGAGCTATTAAAAAAATTGAAAAACTTTGGTATAGAGTCTAGGCCAGTATTTTTCCCAATGGATAAGATGCCAGCATTTAAGGAGATAGCTATTTTTCGCTCTAATCCTATATCTGAAAATATTTCTGAAAGAGGTTTAAGCTTGCCATCATCAATTACTCTTAATAAAGATGAAATAAGTTTTATATGCAGTTCTCTAATTTCAATTATAGAATCAAGGCTTGATAATTAAATTTTATTAAACAATATGTATAAAGATAAAAAATTTTTAGCTGTTATTCCTGCAAGAGGGAGCAGCAAAAGATTACCAAGAAAAAATATTCTTGATTGCGCGGGAAAGCCTTTAATTGCATGGACTATAGAGGCGGCAAATAAATCAAAATATATAGATGAAATAATACTTTCAACAGATTGCGATGAAGTAAGCTCTGTAGCTCTAAATTATGATGTCAATATACCCTTCAAAAGGCCAAAATTTTTATCTGACGATACAGCAACATCAAGTGATGTTCTTATTCATGCTGTAGAAGAAATGAAAAAAAGTAAAAAAGAATTTGATTACGTTTTATTACTTCAACCTACATCACCATTGCGAGATAACTTTGATATTGACAATGCAATTGAATTTTTATTTCAGAAAGATGCAAATTTAGTTTTAGGAGTTTCAAAACTAAAACATCCAATTCAATGGAGCAATACAGTGCCTAAGAGCCTTTCAATGGAAAATTTTATATCTAAAATTGGTGATATAAAAAGGAGCCAAGATTACGAACCAAATTACATTATTAACGGAGCAATATATATAATTAGAGTTTCTGTGTTACTAAGAACTAAACAGCTTATGATTAAAGAAAAATCTTTTGCATTCATGATGGACTATAAGAAAAGTATTGATATTGATGATCTGGATGACTTTGAGATGGCAGAATTCTATCTGAATGAATAATTTTTTTGATTTATGAATCTTTACAATAGATATTTCTATTCTTTCATTTCTCAAACGATTGTTTTTTTATCAAACTTTATAGCTATACCTATTATTATTACTAATTCTAATGAAGATAACTATGGCCAATATGTTTTACTCATAGCTTATTTAAGCATTCTTACTGCCATTGCTCCCTTAGGTCTAGGATTTAAAGCTAAACGCTTCATGCCAAGCTATACAAATATTAGAGATAGAACAGTAATTTTTTTCCCACAGTTTTATGCACATTTTGCATTAACGCTAATATTTAGCTTCGTATTTATTTTTGTTCTAACACTGTTTGATGATTTAATTTTTGGCTCTAATTTTAAAATATCTAACTGGGTGATAATTTTATATTCAATTATATTTGCTCTTTATGCTCAACTTACGATCATATTCAAATATTCACAAAATATTATAAAATTTAATATTCTTGTTACTTTTGTACCTTTAATTTTTTTATTTTTAATAGCGTTCTCATCTGCAATTCAAATATTTTTGTCCGTTGAATTAATTATTATTTTTCATATTATTTCATTATTAATTTCTATACTATTCTTCTTATTACCTGCAATCAAAATAGTAGGTTTTAGCTTTTCTATTTATAAAAAATCTGATCTTTTATGGGATTTTAGATATGGCTTACCAGTTCTTGCTACAGCTATTTTAGAAATAATTATTAATATCTCAGATAGGTTTATTATAGCCGCATTCATGAAGCCAGCAGATGTGGCTTATTATTCAGTTGCATTTACTATATGCTCTTTATTGCTAATATTTCCAAGATTATTTTCTCATAGTTTAGAGCCCAGGCTAATGTATTTAAAAGATAAAATGGATTTAAATTCAATTAAAGAATTGGTTGAAGATTCGATATTTTTGTTCTATTTTTTTGGCATACCCATTACATTAGGCTCTTATTTATATGGAAATAAAGCTATATCTATAGTTTTAGGTGAATCATTCTCATCTAATGTAGGGTTTGTCCTGCCTTTGCTAATGGTAGGATGCTTATTTTATGGTTTAGCAATAATTATCAGCATGATTTATTTTGCATTTATCAAAACTAAAGCACTAATGATTTTCAATACAACAGCGGCAGTTTCTAATCTTTTTATTAATATACTCGTATTTAGTTTTTTTGAATCAATTTATGTAGCTGCAATTTCATCTATCATTAGTTATTTTATCTTATTAGCACTTTTAAGCATAAATCTTAAAAAAATAATTACTATAAAAATAATTAATAATGAATTAGTTAAAAATCTTATTGCTGCAATATTTACATCATTTATATGCGTTAAGATATTTGATCCAGCTATTTTGTATATAGATAATGATCTCTTTGAGATACTTGTATCAATTATTATATTTATAATCATTTATTGTTTCTTTAACCTCTTATTTAAATCAAAAGTTATTTCTTTGATAAAAAACGCATATAATTAATATATATCATTAAAGAAATTTTATATAAAATGGAAATAACTCAATGTAGAGTCTGTGACGGAAAGAACTTAGAGGAAGTTTTAGACTTAGGAATTCAGCCATGGGGAAATGATTTCAGAGCAACGCCTGGAGAAGCAAAAAAATATCCATTAATTGGATGTTTTTGCAATGATTGTTCAACTTTTCAAATTAAATACAATGTACCTAAAGAAGTTATGTACGATGATCATACGTACTTGTCTAGCGCCAATAAAAGTATGAAAAAACATTTTGATTCCATTGCTAATAAGGTTATTGATGAGTTAAACCCATCAGCAAGATTTGTTGTTGATATAGGAAGCAATGATGGTACTCTTCTTAAATCATATAAAAAAAGAGGACTTAATACTCTGGGTGTTGAGCCTTGTGAGAGTGCAAGCCTAAAAGCGATAAAAGATGATGTACCCACCATTATTAAATTTTTTAATAATGAAACATCAGATGAAATAAAATTAAAATACGGTAAAGCTGACATTATTTCAGCTGCAAATGTTTTTTATCATGTTGAAGAACTTCATGATATTGTTAAAGGTATAAAAAATTTATTATCAGATGATGGAGTTTTTATTGTCCAAGGGACATATCTTCCAAATCTTATTAGGAATAATGAATTTGATATCATATATCATGAACATTTGCTTTATTACAGGATCGAGAATTTAAACTTTTTATTAAATCGTTTTGGCTTAGAGATATTTGATGTTGATTTCGCAGAGGTTCATGGTGGATCTTTTATAGCCTATATTTCACATAAATCATCAAAAGCAATATCTACAAATGTTATAAATGCTATTAATGAAGAAAATGAATTGGGTTTTAATACAATAAAACCTTATCAAGAATTCTCAGAAAGAGTTAAGGAATTAAAAAAATCTGTTCAATCTATCTTGTACGATCTTCACTCAAAAGGAAAAAAAATCTATGCTTATGGAGCGCCAGTTAAGGGCACTGTCATGATGAACTACTGTAATATAAGTTCAGATATAATTCCCTATGCAGTTGAAGTTAATCCAGAGAAAATAGGAAAATATATTCCTGGAGTTGATGTGCCTGTTATAGATGAAGATGATGCAGAAGAGCCCGACTATTATTTTTTATTATCATGGAATTTTCTAGAGGTTTTTAAAAAATCTGAAGAATATAAAAATGGCAAAAGAAAATTTATAGTACCAGTTCCTTCCCCTTATATATCAAAATCAGAAGATTAAATTTTAACAAGCAAATATAAGATTTGAATTATATAAATTCTTTAAAAATATACTTAAACATTCTTGAGCCATCGCGAGTTTTAGAAACTTTTAGATTTATGTTTTTAAAACTTTCTAAGCCTTTGCTATCTTTAAAGTAATTAATATCTTTATAAGATTTCATAATATTAGATTCAGGACTATTGCCAAAATCTATACTTACAACATATTTGTTGGGCCTATATGTCGCTTTAATTAAAGTACTTGATATATCGCTTATTATGTAAGTATGAGAATCAATCAATTTTTCTATATTTTCATTTGCTTTATAAAAAACAGCATCAGAATCAATTTTTTTTAATTCATTTTTAATAAGACGGTTATTATTTCGTCTTGATGAAGCTGGATGAAGTTTAATTCCAACATGATCAATACGATTTTTTTCTTTCAAAGCATTTACATATTTATAGAAAGCTATGATTTCTTTTTTAAATTCATCACTACTCATTTCAGACCAACCAAGAAGACTAGGTGCAAAAAGCAATCCATTTTTAAATGAATTATCTTTTTCAAATGAAACCCTTGGAGAAGGAGTTACAGTTATAATATTTTCCTTAAACATAGGTAGTAATTTTTTAAGATGCGAAGCTTCAAATTCTTCATTTGTAAATATTACATCAAAGATTATATTTCTTGGCTTATTATCAATATTTTGATACTTAGAAGCTTTTAAATATGTTTTTTTAAGACCTACAAGAGTTGGAAAAATGATATTCGGTAAGTAACTCAAAAAGTAACGTATAAGCATTTTAACTCTAAATAAAATCTCAACAATTAAGTTATTACTGAATTTTGATCTAATCTTAGATTTTTCCCAACTATCTAAAATTGTAAATGTATTTTTGCTAGATGATCTAGATAAAGTTCTTACAATAAGCTTTGTTTCTGGAAGAACCTCTTTAGCAATTGTAAATATATACATATTTTCAACTTCAATGTAATCATTTTGAATTATATAATTAAAGTTTGAGCTAGATAGGAAATCTTTTATAAAGATATAGAAATTTCTATGACTCTTTAAATTAAATAATTCGATAGATGGAGAATATATGCAATTGAGGAATTCATATTTTTTTAAAAAATTTTGGAAATCTATACTTTTTTCATACTCCAATGAAACAAGTAGATAAATATCATAATCTTCTATAAGCTCAATAACATTATAATAACCCTCAGACCAGAATAAATATTCATGCCCATAACGTATAAGTATTTTTTCTTTAGTTCCCATATGCCTCTTAATTACAATAAAATGATTATATATTCAAAGCAGTTACAAAGATGAAGAAAAAAATATTATTTATTGGAAGCGAAGGCAGTTTGGGACAAGCTGTAGCAGAAGATTTAGAACATCATTCTGAATTATATAGGGTAGGTAGATCGAATAAGAATCTTCTTTTAGGCAGCTCTAACTTTCTTTGTGGAGATTTAAATGATAAAAATTTTTGCAAGGAAATCTCAAAGTATCATTTTGATGTTGTGATTTATGCAGCTGGGGTTTGGAAAGGAAAAATTATAGATCATTCTAATTACACAGAAAATTTCAATCCTTTTGCTAATTTTATAAAAATCATTGCAAGTAATTGTAAACATATTATCTTCTTTTCATCATCAGCAGTATATGATGAAAATGAGAATTTTACTGAGCAAATTATAAACAAAATACCTAAAAATTCATATGGTAAAGCCAAGTTGCAGTGTGAGCAGTTACTAGTAGATTTTTGTATTAAAACCAAAAAAGATTACACAATTTTAAGACCTTTTCATATTTCTTCACCTTATGAAGAATTTATTCCTGGGAGGTCACATGTTATGACTGATTTTATTCATAAATTTATGAAAGAAGATAAAGATTTTATCAATAATGCTCCTAATCTACCTGAGGTATATATTCCTTTTACATGGGCTAAGGACATTTCAAGTATTCTTATCAAACTTTCCTTAAATAAGGGCAATCAGGATATTTATAATATAGGCTCATCTAAATTATATTCTCTGAAATTTCTTGCATTTACAATTATGAATACTTTAGGCCATGATTATCCTAAATCTTTAATTTCAGAGGTAAAATATTTAGAAAAAAATTATTTCAATTCTAGTTTTGATGCTTTCGGTAATTACAATGTTACTGATATTGAACGAATGATAAAAATTTTTATAAAATTGAAATTAAGCAAGTAACAGGATAAGAATTCTAAAAGGAAAACTGATGAAAAGAAAAATATCTATAGTAGAAATATATAGTCACCATACTTATGTTGAAACTATGGCAACTATTTGCATGACTTTAGGCTATGAAGTAACCATTGCTTGCACTGATCATGTAAAAGAAAACTTAAGTATTTTTTTAAAAAAGAATTCAGAGACAGTTTCATGCATAACTCCAAATAAAAATGAGAAAGACATATTTTTTCTTCAAAGAATAAAGAACCATTTTGATAGTAATAATTTTGAGTATATATTTATTAATACTATACAAGGATGGGCTATTTTAAAATTTTTCTTTTTTTTACCTAAGACTCCTATCATCCTTTCTAATGGACGCCTTTCAGAATGGTTTGGAGTTAGCTATAAGTTAACAGGATTCAATTCATTCAGAGATTTTTTCTATCATAATTATGCACATTTCTTCATAAAGAAACTTAAAAATAGATATTCTAAAATGATCTTTCATACGCCTGAAGCTCAAAAATTTGCATATGCAAACGGATTTAATGGAGCCTCATGTATTCTACCTTTTTCTCTTTATGCTAATACAAATAAACCGGCCAATGTAGAGAAATTAAAGTTTGTTGTAACCGGATTAATTGCAGAAAAAAATAGAGACTTTTTAGGGCTATTGGATGCCCTTTCTAAAATAAAGGAAAAATATTTTAATTTATTTTCTATCACCATTCTCACAAAAGAAGTAAAAAATAAATATGGCCATAAGGTAAAGATTAAAATAGAAGATCTAAAAAAATTAGGGATTGATATTAAAAGTTATGATTCATGGATAACAGAAAAAGAATATTTTTTAGAATCCTCACAAGCTGATCTATTTATAGGGCCAATTAAATACTCAAATTATTATGCTTGTGGAGAGTTAACTTCAACAATCGTAGAGTCAGTAAGGCATGGCAGGCCAGGAATATATCCAAAGGGGTATATGCCTGATCCCAATTTAGCAGAGTGCTCAATTTTTTATGATGATATTTCTGATATGAAAACCATAGTAGAAAAATTAATCAATGAACCACAATATTTAACAGAATTACAAGTTAAAGCAGTCAAGGTAGCCTCTGAATATGCAGTTGAAAAGAGTAGTGAAACTCTAAAGGAGTTTCTTTTATAATTTAACTTGCTAAGCAATTTTTTATAAGACTAATAGATGTTAATATGTCTTTTTAATTACTTAGAGTGAGATGAGCATAAAAAAATTAGAACACTTTAATGATCATAGGGCTAATAGATTTTTTGATCTTTATGAAGATATGGATAGCAATGGGCAAGTAACTGCTAGTCTAATTTTGCCAAATCAGTTTAGTGGCTGGCACATGCATTACTTGCAATTCGATCAATTTACTGTTGTTAAAGGGTGTATAAAAGTAGTTACTATAAGTCCTGAAGGAGATATTGTTGAGCATTTTTTAAGAGCAGAAAATCCTGAAACATTAAGAATTGAGCCTGGCTACATCCATTGTTACAAATCATCTGATGAGGAAGCATTATTAATTTATTACTTAAGTCAAAAGCATAATGAAGATGATGAATATAGGTTTTCCGAAGAAGAAATCTTAGAGAAATTTAACTATAAAGTTTGATGCCTTTTTTCTCTATCTTAGTGCCTTCATATAATAGGCCTGAATATATCTTAGATCTAATTAACAGTATTCTCGAACAAGATTTTAACGATTATGAAATTATAATTGCTGATGATTGCTCTCCTAAACAGCAAATAATAAAAAATTATCTCAACTGTTTAGTAGATAACAGGATAAAGGTATATTTTCATGACGTGAATTTAGGAGAAGTTGCAAACAAGAATTTTCTTATTTCAAAGGCAAGTGGAGAATACAATATTCTTATTGGAGATGATGATACTTTTTGCAAAAGATCTTTAAGATTAATTTATAAGAACATAAAAGAGAATCCAGGTATTGATCTATATGGTTTTGGTTACTCAACAGTAGATGAAAATGATAGAAAGATTTCAGAATATAAAGCTCCATTTAAAGTAACTTTTTCCATAGAAACGCAAAATATCTCAAAAAATTTGTTTGCAGCAGATATGTTTCCATTATGGATTTTTCACCCTAGTACCTTTTGTTGCAGAGCTGGCATAGAGAAAAGAATCCCTTATAGCAAAGATGTAGGAATGGCTGAAGATATGTTTTTCATATTTGAATATTTACTTCAAGGGAATAAGATCTTAATTATTCCAGAAAAGATTTTTAATTGGAGAAAAATTTTAAGAAAAAGTAAATCAGATCAACTTAATCAGTCTGCAAAGCATTTAGCAGACATATCTGCTAGGATCAAAATATATAATAAATTAATAGAAGACTACCAATTGTCTGATTATCACTCCTATTTTTTAAGCCATGAATACAGGAAAAGATTTCTTTTATCAACCATTATCTCAGATCCAAGAATTTCAAGAGAGGAGATAAATAATATTCTTCTAGAAAATAAAGAATATTTTTATATTTTTGATGATTTAAAAAAAATAGTAGACAGACCAGATATATCTAATTACCTTTCTAGGAAGATTCTTATATTTCAAAGAATTCACATCTTTTTAAATTTTTTTGGAGCCCTTAATACTCTTAAATTTATTATCAGACTTTTCTCCATTAACAGACTTAGATGATTAGATATTTATCGTAAAAAATATGCAAAATATAACCTTTACTTCTTTTAATTTGCTCTTAATTTCACTTTTTCTTCCTTTATGGCAGATTCATATAGGAATTATGATTTCTGTATATCAAGTTTTTGGACTTATTTTTATAAGCTTTTTTTTACTTAATGAACTTCATAAAGATAATAGAATATATCTACCCTCAATGGTAAAAAATCTTATTTATTTTATCCTCTTAGCTTTTACAATTAAGGCTTTTAGTTTTTTTACTGCTTTAAATATGAGTCTTACTAATTTTGAATATCTAGAACAATTTGGAAAAGGTATTTTATTTAGCCTATTTAATACAGTTCTTATTATTACTATAATCCTATATTTAAACTCAATGGATAAAAATTCTATAAATAGAATTATAAATCTATTAATGATAATTACTTTACTTGCTTGCTTTTATCAGTTTACTCAACTAACTCTTTTATTATTATATAAGATTGACTTGGATAAAATTATATGGCCTTTTATATCATTTAATTATCCCGAAGACGCTAAAACTATTTCAGATGGTATCTTGGGCACTAGTTCAAATAATTTTTTTAGATCAGGAAGTTTCTTTGGAAACCCAAATACTTTTGCAGGTTTTCTGATAATTTCTATGAGCCTTTTTACTTCTTCTTTTTTAAAGAAAAAGAAATTTATATTCTTTTTAGGTTTCCTTATTTTATTAATTTCGCTATTGCTTACAATAAGCAGATCAGGCCTTCTTGGCTTAAGTATTTTTTTAACACTATTTTTTATAATTAATTTTCCACATTTACTAAGCAAATATAAGTTATTTCTTGTGATGATATTTTTTTGCAGCTTTTTTATTTTGTTTTACTATGCAGAGGATATATTTTATTGGACCTTAAAAAGGACTGACTTTTCTAACGATCTTCTCGGTCCTCGAGCCATGAGCTATAGTGCTGCTATTGACATGATCTCTAGATATCCTTTACTAGGTGTAGGTTATAACAATTCCCCTATCTTATTTGATGAATATACAATAAGCACTTTAATTGGAAGAGATATTCACAACTATTACTTAGAAAATTTTGTTAATTTGGGAATTATTGGTGGATTAATAGTTTTTTCTCCATTTATGTATATGATTCTCTTCTTGAAAAAAAGAGGATTAGCATCAGGATCTGTAATCAGCCTAATTTCAATTATGGTCATGTCACTTTTAACTAATTTCTTAGATCAAACATATATTAGTATGTACATCTTCATTCTATTTATAATTGGAGTTATTCAACATAACAATAGCAGGACATCTAGGTTAAAATCTAATTATAAAATATTTTAGTTTTATAAATATGTCTTTAGAGCCTCACTATAAAGTTTCAATAATTGCGCCTTGCTATAACGAGATATATTTTATTGAAGATTTTATAAAAAATATATATGACCAAGAGTTAAAGAGTATTGATCTTAATATCATTATTGCTGATGGTGACAGCAATGATGGCACTAGAAATAAACTAGATCAACTTAAAGGTCGTTATGATAATTTATTCATTATTAATAACTCGGAAAGAATAGTTTCTACTGGGCTCAATAAAGCTATGCTGTTATCAAATTCTGATATTTTAATTAGAATGGATATACATACTATTTATGATAAATTCTACATTAACAATTGTGTTCATGAGTTAATAAAAAATAAAGCAGATAATATTGGCGGAGCTTGGAGATCATCCGAGAGCTCAAATTTCATTCAAACTTGTATTAATAATAGCTTTAAATCAAAAATAGGAACTGGGGGAGCTAAAGCAAAGAATTATCATTATGATGGCGAAGTTGATACTGTGTATCTTGGCTGTTGGTGGAGAAAGAATCTTATAGCAATAGGAGGATTTGATGAAAATTTTGTTAGAAATCAAGATGATGAATTATGTTTAAGAATGAAAAAACTCGGTCAAAAGGTTTACCAAAGTCCAAAAATTATTAGTTACTATTCAAATAGAACTAGTTTCTTAAAATTATTTAAACAATATTATCAATATGGCTTTTGGAAGCCTGCGGTTATGAAAAAGCATAATCAGCCTGCATCAATTAGGCACTTAGTACCAGGATTATTTGTTCTATTTTTAATTTTTCTTTCAATAACCTCACTTATCTTTAATTCGCTATTATTAGTTTATTTTTATTTAGTTTATTGTTTATTTGTAATTTTCTTCTTTAGCATTGAAAGAAAGTTTGAAGATAATTTTTTAATATTACTTGGATCATGTTTTGGAATTTATTTAATGCATTTGTCATATGGTCTTGGCTACTTAAGAGGCTGCCTTTCTTTCTTCTTTGGTTATCATAAAAATCATATCAATAAAAATATTACACGATAGATGATAATTATTTTTTAATTCAATGAAACTATTTCCATAGTTTATAATTCTTATATGGATAGCTTTCAAAAAATAGCAGCAGATAAAATAAAAAAAAATTATAAAAAAAGAACTGATAACAATATTTATAGTCTTCTTAATCTAGACATGAGAATTATTAGATTTGAGATATTAGAATTAATTGGATCAGCACTTAAATCAAAGTTTCAAATTACTGATCTTGAAAATATTAAATTTATAGATGTTGGATGTGGCGATGGAAAGTTCCTTAGAGAGATGATCAATTTTGGAGTAAAGCCTGAAAATATGATCGGAATTGAATTAATTAAGCAAAGATCAATTGAGGCAAGATCAACTCTTCCCGAATCAATTAAAATATATAATAATGATTTTTTAGAGACAGAACTGCAGAATAATTCATTTGATATAGCTCTTCAGTCTTTGGTCTTCTCTTCAATATTAGATCATGATATTCAATCTAAAATTGCTAAAAAAATGATTCGTGTACTAAAGCCTGGGGGAATAATTATTTGGTGGGACTTTACTTATGATAATCCAAAAAATAAAGATGTACTAGGAGTGCCTATTAAAAATGTTAAATTATTATTTCCTGAAGCAGACTTTGAGTATAAAAGAGTTACATTAGCACCACCAATCGCTAGAATGTTTAATAATTCCAGATTCATGCTTAAAATGCTTAATAAATTACCATTTTTAAAGACGCATATTTTATGCATCATTACCAAAAGGATATAGATATGTGGAAAATTCAACTTTTTGAATTAAATTACAATGAACTTGAAAAAAAAGCTGTATCAGATGTTCTTGATTCTGGTTGGATCACTATGGGTAAAAATATTATCGATTTTGAAAATAACTTTGGTTCTTTATTAGGAAATGATATTTCTTGTTCAGCTGTATCAAGTGGAACTGCTGCAATGCATTTAGCTTTTATGGCTTTAGATATCAAGCCTAATGATGAAATAATAATTCCAGCTTTAACTTTTGTTTCTGATGCTAATTGCGTAAAACTAATGGGAGCAACACCTGTATTAGCAGACTGCGGTTCTATTGATAATTGGAATGTTACAGCTGAATCAATCAGTAGCGTTATTACAGAAAAAACTAAAGCAGTTGTTGTAGTTCACTATGCAGGTTACCCATGTGATATGAAGCCGATAGTCGACTTATGTAAAAACAAAGGAATTTATTTAATAGAGGATTGCGCACATGCTCCTGGCGCCTCAGTTGATGGCAGAATGTGCGGTACATGGGGTGATATTGGGTGCTTCTCTTTTTTTACTAACAAAAACTTATCGGTTGGAGAGGGAGGTATGACCTCAACAAAAAATACTAGTCTAGCTAAAAAATTATCATCTTTAAGGTCTCATGGGATGACATCTTTAACTCTTGACAGGCATAAAGGAAGATCAATTACATATGATGTGAGCGAGCCTGGCATTAATTACAGAATGGACGAAATGCGAGCTGCTCTTGGTTTAGTTCAATTAGGTAAGTTAGAAAATGCTAATTTTGCTAGACAAAAACTTACACAGAGGTATAGAGACAATTTTAAAAATACTAATATTGATATACCTTATGCATTTGAAAGTAATAAAAATTCATTGTCAGCTTTTCATATATTACCTATATTACTTCCAAAAAATACAAATAGGATTAGTATAATTAATCACTTAAAAGAAAATGGAATTCAATCAAGCATTCATTATCCAGCTTTTTGGGATTTTTCAGCTTATAAAGGTTTTTTTGATAGAGAAAAAACCTCTATAGCATCAGAGATTATTCCGCGTGAATTAACCCTACCACTTTTCCCGAATATGAGCATTGCTCAAGTTGATCAAGTTACAAGTTGTATTTTAGAGGCAATTGAATGAGTTTAGAAAAACAAACACTTGAATTAATAGGTAGAGAGTCTGCGTTATTTAAAAAGGATATCCATAAACTAAAACTAAATATAGAAAATCTTGTTATGAAATCAAGTTTCTTAGTAATTGGTGGCGCAGGATCCATAGGACAAGCTGTAACAAAAGAAATTTTTAAAAGAAGTCCAAAGAAATTGCATGTAGTTGATATAAGTGAAAATAATATGGTGGAACTTGTTAGAGACTTAAGAAGCACAATTGGATACATAAAAGGAGACTTTCAAACCTTTTCAATTGATTGCAATGGCGTTGAATTTGAAGCCTTAATTAAATCTAAAGGAACTTATGATTACGTATTTAATTTATCGGCCTTAAAGCATGTTCGAAGTGAAAAGGATCCATTTACTCTTATGCGTATGCTCAAAGTAAATATTTTTAATACTATTAAGACTGCTAGGCTAGCTAGAGATAGTGGTGCAAAAAAATATTTTTGTGTATCTACAGATAAAGCAGCTAATCCAGTTAATATGATGGGCGCTAGTAAACGTATTATGGAAATGTTTCTAATGCGTGAAAGTAAAACCTTGAACATCTCAATGGCTAGATTTGCAAATGTAGCTTTTTCTGATGGTTCTTTACTTCATGGTTTTAATCAGCGTTTTACAAAAAGGCAGCCTATATCAGCTCCAAATGATGTCAGAAGGTACTTTGTTACGCCTCAAGAATCTGGAGAATTATGTCTATTATCTGGATTATTAGGAGAGAATAGAGACATTTTTTTCCCAAAGCTTAGTGAGCATCTTCATTTAATTACATTTTCTGATATTGCTAAGCAATATTTAAAACAAATGGGCTATGAAGCTTTTGATTGCAGTTCCGAAGAGGAGGCTAGAGATCGTTCAATTGAACTCATATCGAACAAACAATGGCCATGTTATTTTTTTAGGAGTGATACTACTGGCGAAAAAGACTTTGAAGAATTTTTTACCACAAAAGAAGATCTTGCAATGGATCGTTTTGATGGAATTGGTGTAATCAAAAATAAACCTGAATATGATGAAACTAAATTGAATGTATTTTCTTCTGAAATAGAATCTTTGCTTAAAAAAGGCAGCTGGGATAAGGAATCTATAATTAATTTATTTTTTGATTTATTACCGGACTTTGCGCACAAAGAGACTGGTAAATATCTTGAACAAAGGATGTAGTTTTGATCAGGTTTTTTGATATATTTTTTTCTTTAACTGCTTTGATATTATTGTCACCACTTTTTCTTTTAGTTATCTTAGTATTAAAATTTTCTGGTGAACGTGAAGTGTTTTTTTTGCAAGAACGTGTTGGAAGAAACAAGGAGATATTTAAGCTTTTTAAATTTGCAACTATGCTCAAAAACAGTCCCACCACTGGAACAGGAACAGTTACAATGAAAAATGATCCTCGAGTACTACCCGTAGGCATTTTTTTGAGAAAAACAAAAATTAATGAACTGCCTCAATTAATTAATATTTTAATTGGAGATCTAAGTATTATAGGCCCTAGGCCTCAAACACTAAGTTGTTTTGAAGCTTTTACATCTGAAGCACAAGATATCATTGCTCAAATCAAACCTGGATTATCTGGTATTGGCCCTATAATTTTTAGAAGCGAAGAAGATATTCTAGAGGGGCATATAGGCACTCTAGAATTTTATAATAATATAATTGGGCCCTATAAAGGAAAAGTTGAATCGTGGTACTTAGATAAGCAAAATTTAGTTATATATTTTTCTTTAATTTTTATTACAGCTTGGGTTGTGATATTTCCTTCATCTAGTTTAGCGTGGAAAGTATTTAAAGATTTACCAATACCTCCTGAAGAGCTTAAAGCTAATTTAAATTTCCCCGATTAACAATTTTTAAAATATTTAAATGATAAATTTTATAAACAATAGCTCTGAAATTCCCTATATTAAGTTTAAAGAGAAATATGATGAAGCTGTTATAGCAAATCAAAAACTAATTGAGGCTATGTCAATAGCATCATTTTCTGCAGAAAAGAATGAAGTTGATTCGAGATTTGTTAATCTAAAAATTATTGATGATAAAGAGTTTATATTTTTTACAAATTATAATTCTCCAAAATCTATTCAAATAAAATCACATGACCAAATATCTATTGCTATATATTGGCAAAGTATAAATGTTCAAATTAGAATGAAATCATTAATAAGAAAATCCTCTCCAGAATTTAATAATAAATATTTCTCAGAAAGATCACTAGAAAAAAATGCTTTAGCAATAAGCTCAAATCAATCTAAAAAAATTGATTCATATAATTCTGTTAAAGAAAATTATAAATATACCTTAACCAATAATGATTTAAAAAAATGTCCTGATTACTGGGGAGGATATACTTTTGCTCCTTATTATTTTGAGTTTTGGGAAGGTCATGGCTCTAGATTAAATAAAAGAGATGTATACGAGCTCTTAGATTCAAACTGGGAAAACTATATCTTAGAGCCATAAAAAATTTACATATATAAATTTATTTGAAGTAAAAATAATTGAGTATTAAATAGCTTTAACTAAGGAATTGAAATTTTGAAAAATATTGCATTTATTCTAGATTCTAAAATCATATCTCCAGACTTAGTTTCACTTTATAAAGAGTCAAAAAAATCCAAGTATTTCAATATTTCTTTTATTGCTTTGTATGAGTCAAAAGATAAAATACAACATTCTTTATTTAGGAAATTACAAGAAAAAATAAAAAGCATTGGCTTTTTAAAGCTTATTCGAACTATTTCATTAGGACTTATTTATTATGGTGAGTTTATATTTTTTAATAAGCATGAAGCAGAATTAAAAGGATCTACAATGAATATAAATGATCTAGATGTTCCTATCTTGTCGCTTACACCAATTTTTTCCAAGTCAAAGTTAGTTGTTAGGTTTTCTGAAGATGATATAAATTTAATTAAATATATGAAAGCAGATGTTCTTATCCGGGGTGGAAAGCATATTTTACGTGGGAATATACTATCAGCTTGTAATTATGGAATAATCGGACTTCATCACGGTGATAACCATTTATACAGAGGATTACCTTCTGGATTCTGGGAAGTATATAATAATGAAATACAAACCGGTTTTATAATTCAGAAACTTACAGAGACTTTGGATAACGGAATTGTTTATTATAAAGATCACATTAGAACCAAAAAATTAGCTCATAAAAATTCTTTATATATTCATCATCATGCAAGAATTCAGTTTATAAATTTTATTA
>MDSV01059648.1_pt1 | contig 20894 bp, 4 predicted proteins | sample 810851 | NCBI WGS metagenome assembly MDSV01 (sample SAMN05326640, study PRJNA326480) | marine metagenome | isolation source: seawater | place: Atlantic Ocean: North East | collected 2012 | reverse complement strand
TACGCCCCATGTGGTGGTGCTTGGCGGGCTCGTAGAAGCCCTCCTCGGCGTTCTCGATGGCCTCGGACATGTCGAACTTCACGGTGTGCACGAACGAGTTGGTGGTGTTTCCGTCCTCGTCGGCGGGGATCTCGCCGTCGTAGGCGCCCTCGTCGGCGCACATGCGCTTGAGGTCGTTCGTGGTCGAGACCACCGTGGCGTAGTGCGCCTCAAAGAGCGCGAGGTTGTGCACGTACAGCGCGTGGCCGACGGTGCACACCTCAGTGGCGTCGTTCAGCGCGTTCGTCCACTCGACGTAGGCGGTTTCGTACTTCATCTGCGCGTACGCCGCCTTGGCGAAGGGCGCGTCCGGCTCGGTGCGGCACGGCAGCGCGCCCACCTCGATGGCGTCGTAGCGGTCCACTGCGGCCACCACCTCGTCCTTCACGGCGTGGCACACCTGGCGGGAGTCGACGATGTTGTTGCAGATGCCCACCACGGTGGGCTCGCACGACCCGAAGTCGCGCGCGCCGGGCGCGCAGTTCTCCGGGAAAGGCATGGCGCAGTCGCTGTTGCAAAACTCGCGCGTCTCGGGATCCGTGCACAGGCTCGTCTCCTGGAACACGTTGGGCGGGGGCACCTCGCACCCGACGCCCATGAGCAGAGCCTTCGAGTCGTTGTACGCGGTGACCGCGGGGAACGACATGCGGTTCTCCATGAACACCAAATCCTGCTTCCACTCGGCGTCGTCCGAGACTTCGTACTTCGAGCTGGGCTTAGACCCAGGCGCGACGCATTTTTGGTACTCGGACTTGCCAAGGGACGCGCGCGCCTCGCCGGTGATGTGCTGAGGGCGCACGGTCATCTGCGAGAGCAGCTCGATGGCCTCCATGCGGCTCTTCCGGATGGACGCCGCCGTCTGGCCCTTCGCCGCGAGCACCTGGTCGAAGGTGAGCGTGAAGGGGTCCCCCTGCTGGGAGAGGGTGGAGTAGAAGGACGTCTTCCCCGACGCCACCATCGCGACGACGCCGAGCAGCGCGCACGCGCTGGCGACGCCCGCCGCGACGCGGGTTCGGGAGGAACCACGTCCATCCTTCTTTTGCAACGCCCCCGCGGGCTTCGAGCCGTAGCCCGAGGCCGCGACGGCGGTGGGGATGAGCGACGTGGATTCGCTCATCGCGCTCGGGTACACGCTAGTCGTAGCGCGAGTGCCCTTCTGCCGAACGGATCCGCAAACGATCTGTTCGGTAGATGGCAGTCCGAGCGACGACTACCGACGGAGAAAGCGACGTCCCTAACGTTAGGGGCGCGCTTACCTCTTCGAACGTCGCGGTCGAATTCGACGCGCGCGCACGAGTGGCGAGGCGCGTGGCGCGCGAACCGACCTTCTTCCATCGAAGAAGACTGACTTTGGCGTAGAAAAAGCCGAACACCTTTTCCGTGAAATAAATCGTATGGCGTTTCAGTCACGCGCAGATTTTCCTCCGAGGGAGGTTACACTTTCCGAGAAGAAAACGAAGCGAGAATCACTATCGGCGTTCGACATTTTTCGTATTTTTTTCCTGGCCCTTGGTCTGAAACCCAGGAAAACGTTCCGACAGGGCTCGTCGCGCGGCTCGCCCGCGGTCTCTTTTTGTCTTTTTGTGACCGACTGGCACCTAAAAGCCGGAATCTCCTCTCGAGCGCGTTCCCGTACGGGCATTCAGTCAGCCAGCCGCGAGAGTCGTCGAAAAGGAGGATGGTTTCGCGTCGCGAAGCGTCGCGCTCGGCGGGTTCGACGCGAGCGCCGTTTCGGAAGCGCCGACGGGAACGATCTGCTCGCACCGCGTCGCTTTCTCGAGACGCGCGCGTTCTCGGGAGGTGCCCCGTGCCGCGCGGGCGCGGGGACGCGTCGCGCGACCTCGCCCCCGACGCTCTTCTCCAACCTGATGAGACGAAACTCGGCGTTCGGCGGTCAAAAAAACGGATTCACACATCTCGTACACGCTAACGCGCATTCGCGACGCGCCGCGCGACGCCCCCCTTTCGCGACCCGAGAGCCTCTACATCTCCGGCTTCTTCTTTTCCTGCGGCAAGGGCGCGGTGACCCCGTCCACCCCCCCCGGCGCCTTCGAGCCGCCCTCGGCGCCCTTCTCGTCGCCCCTCTCGTCAGACGTCGACTCCGCGCCAGTCTGGGGATCCGACGCCGAACGCTTCGACCCGCGCGGATCCCCGGCGGGTGTCTTGTCGCCCGCGCTCGTCGCCGCCGGCGCGTCGGTCCACGCCCGCGCGTCCGGGAACCCGCGCTGGTCCACGGCGGTCCCGCCCGTGGCGCGCGCGGCGACGTTGTTCATCCACGAGCGCGCGTCCCGCTCCCACCAGGACCCGACGTTCTTGGGGGTCCGCGCCACCGTCGCCAACACGCGCCGCGTGTCGTCGCTCGTCGCGACTTTGCGGCTCGTCTCAATCGTCGCCTTGGTGACGTCCACGGTTTTCTCCGCCGTCGCCTTCGCGGCGCCGCCGAGCCAGCCCCAGACCACCTCGCGCGCGGTAGGCCCGGGGGGCGCCGCGGGGCGCGGGTGGTCCGGGTCCGTGATCTCGACGTCCACGAAAGGGCCGTCGTCCATGGACGCGGACGCGTCCGCGCTCGCCGCGGCGTCGCTCGCGTCGAGAGGCTTCGTCCCCGCGCCCGCGCTCGACGCGGATCCTCCGGATCGCCCGCCGAAGTCGTCGTTCGCGCGCACACCGCCGCTCTTCGTGCCGATCTCGCCGGTCGCGAGCTCCTTGAGCGACATCAAGTTGGTCTCCGCTCGTAACAGCGGGTCGTTCTTCAGCACCTCCTCGAGCTCGGCGTCGGCGAGCACGTTCGCCGGCGCGGCGCCCGCCTTGGTCGGGGGCGCCTCCGCGGGGATGAGCATCCGCTGCGGCCAGAGCATCTCCTCCTTGATCCAGCTCCGGGTCGCGTCGGAGACCGCCTTCCTGAGCCACGGCACGCGGTTCACCTCCAGGCCGCCTCCCACGCGCACGTCCAGCGCGATCGCGGGCGGGTCCGGGAACGACAGCACGATCGCGCCGTACCCGGGCTCGCGCCGCGACAGCTCCGCCATGAGCACGCGCACCGTGCCGCTGAACTTGACGTCGTGGATGAGCACCGGGACGCGCGCCAGACCCTCCGCGGGGAGGCCCATCGCGGGCACGACGTCCATGCCCGCCTCGATGTCGCTCTCCCACGTCACGTCCACGTCGAACGCCATGTCGTTCTCGCCGACGTCGTAGAAGCGCGCGCCGGTCAACAGAGGCGCGGCTTTGCCGGCGGTGACGGATTTCAAAATCATGCGCTTCACGTTGGGGTGCTTGACGCTGGCGATGGACTGCGACAGGCTCGCCTCGAGCTTCGCCGCGATCAGACCGGGCATCATGTGGTCGATGACGTACTGCGCAGTGCGCAGACCAGGCACGCCCACCGCGGCGGCGTAGAAGTCCTTCTCTTCGTTGAACGCGCGCAGCGACTCGTCAACCTCCTTCTTGGTCTTGATCAGGCCCTCCTCCAACACGGCGCGGGTGTCCGTCCAGGTCTGGTCCTCCGCCCGGAGCGACGCGCGGACCGCGACGAACGTCGCCGCGACGAGGCTCCAGACGCGGCTGGCGAGGAACCGGAACACGCGCCACGCGCGCGCGACGTTCGCGGAGCCCACGCTGATGAAGATGGTCGCGACGCCCAGCGCGGTGCTGAAGAAGACGCCCCCGAACAGGAAGGACAGGAAGTAGCCCCAAAACGACCCGCCCGTCGCGGCGACCGTCGCGGCCGCGGAGGTGGCCGCGGACGCGGTCGCCGCGGTCGCCGCGTCCGCGGCGACGGAGGCCACCGACGCGGCCGCGGGGACCGCCGCGGCGACCGCGCGGAGGGACCCGCGGGACCCGCCGCGCGGCGAGCGCTGGCCGCGCGAGATCTGGGACGCGCGAAGCGGCGACGGGACGAGCGCTCGGCACGACAGAGAGCGGGCGACGTCGCCGGAGCGCGCGCGGACGCACGCGCGCCGCGTCGGCGCCGAGGACGACGCGCGGACGCCGACGGCCGCCGACGCGAGCGCGGAGAAGGCCATGGTGCTGCCCGCCTCGCGCGCCGTTAACGTTCACGCGAGGGGAGAGATGTGCCGAGGTGGCGAAAACGCGTGAAAACGCGAAGGTCCACGCGAAGCGAGTGTACTCGTCGCGCACCGGAGGCGACGCGGACTCGCTTGACGACGCGCGCCGGGGGCGCTTCGCGACAGCGACGAGCCGCGGTGGACCTGGGTCGCGCGCGGGTATGCGCCGCGGACGCGCGGAAACCTCCACCCTGGCGAAAAAAAAACTTCTTCTGCTGACTGTGTTGGCGGGAAATTTTGGACAGCCATGACAGCGCGATGAGTCACAATGTTCCGTCAATGCGATTTTCCAAACGGTTGAGAGCTTGAGACTGTGTGCCGAAAAACTACGAAGGGGAAGGGCTGTCGGAGTTTCGCTCCCTCCAACAGAGCGGCGGCGCGCGATGTCGCACGGCAGACGCCGCCCCCGGGGATTCCCCGGGGCGATCGCGGTTGCCATAGTGGCGGTTATGTGCAGGCCGCTGACTGCGCCCGTGGTCGGAGTTTCCGCGGGATGGCGCACCGCAAACTCGGCGACTCCGCATCTTCGAAGTTCGCCCGTCGAGAACGTTTTGCGTGGCCTCGTCTTGAGCGCGGCGCCGAGCTTCGCGGTCGCATTGGGAAGCGCTCGTGTCGGCGAGACGTGCAGCTCGGATGACGACTGCTACGACGGGTACGGTTGCGGCGGCGTTTGCTGCGGGTACAATGTCGGCAAAAAGGGGACGAACTGCGCGACTTGCGAGCCAGCTTCCATGGCCATGTATGTGACGTGTAGCTCTTGCGACGAAGGCTACTCGTTGGCGTTCAACGTTGACAGTCCAAGTTATAAGTATTGTCGCGAGGATTGCGGGGCGAATCAATACAGGACAAGCAGTAGCAGTGATGAATGCTACGACTTGCAGGACGCCGGGGCGGAGTGCTCTGGTGATTTCTCCTGCGCGTCCGGCAAGTGCGGGGAAAAGTACTGCTGCGATGAAGCGGAGATGAACTCCGTGTTCGAGGAGACCAACGAGTGCTGCGATCTTTGTTCCGACACCGGGGCGTGTCTGACGACGTCCCCGGCGATGTGCTCGTCGAGCTCGTGCGACGCATCCTCCGAGCCCGAGAACGGCGACATCGGGGACTGCACCGGGTCCCTCGACCCAGGGTCGAGCTGCACGCCGAAGTGCAACGACGGATACGTGCTCACAGGGACGTGAACGTGCAATGCGCACACAGGTGCGTACGTAGACACGACGGCGTGCGTGTTGCCTTCGGACGTTCCGTCGCCGCCGCCGCCGCCGCCGCCGCCGCCGCCGCCACAGCATTCCCCTCCACCGATGTCAAACGAGACGGCGGCGAACACGACCGACGCCGACGCCAAGAAAGCGAACGCCGAGGAGACCCGCGACGCGCTTCTGGACGGTCTCGGTGACGATGCGATGCTGAAGGCGAAGGTGAAGCTTTTGGCGGACGCGGCCATCGCCGGCGTGAGGGTGAAGCAAATCGCGTTGGCGTTGACGGCCGAGTCCGAAAGCGACGCCTGCGACCAGGCGTTCTCGAAGATGCAGCTGGATTCGAGTCTCGGAGCGTGTGACGTGTCCGCGAGCTCGAACGAGCGCCGGAAGCTCGCCGCGACGTCAGCGTACGACGTCTCTGTGTTCGTGAGCCCCGCGACGGTCGACGAGACGACGCTCGCCGCCGCGCTCGAGAACCTCGCGGCGGAGGGCGTCGCGGCGACGACGACGGAAACCGACCCGATTGAGGCGTTGAAGGCGATTCCCGAGCTCGACTCGGCGACGGTGGCGACGTTTGAAACCGAAGCGACGGACGCCGCGTCGGCTTCCGCGGAGACGGAGTCGGATGTGGAAGATGAGAACGCGTTGGTATCACCTCGGCCGCCGCCGTCGCCGTCGCCGCCGTCGCCTCCGCCCAACCGACTCGTGGCGAACGACTACGAGTCCGGCGCGCACGCGAAGGGAACCCGCGCGTTACTCTTGGCGGCGGCGGCGGCGAGCGCGGCGCTCGCGAGGAGCGCTCGTTTGGAATAGTGTATGAGTGATCGTATGAGTGATCGCACCACGTAGATACATAGCTCTGTGCGATCTTCTACTAGTACGACGACGGCGCGCGCGGCGGCGGCGCGCCCTCGAAGAAGGCGGCGAGCGCCGGCTGCGCCTTCTTGCGCGAACGCGTCGGGTCGCCCTGCTCGAACGCGAACGCGCCGAACGCGTCCCGCGCCCTCTGGTCCGCCGCCGGCTCCAGCCCCCCCAGCGCCGCGCGAACCTCTCCGCCCGGGGCGACGAGCCGCGCGCGCAGTTCGAGCAGCGCGTCGTCCCGCGTCGGGGCGGCGCCTTTCCCCTCCGCGTCGGCGTCGAAAAAACAAATCGCGAACTGCCTTCGGAACGCGCCCGTCTCGGCGTCGTCGAACGCGCACATCAGCGCGAGCGCGTCCACGCGCTTCTCCCTGGCGAACGCGGCGCACGCGCGTTTCGCGGCGGCGGCGTCGCGCGCCATCTCCGCGAGCGGGACCCCGAAAGACGCCACGCCGACGTCCCAGGCGCGCGTCGCGGATCCGCCGGCGCGCGGGACGAAGCGCCACTGCTTGTAGTCGCGCCGAAGCAAGTCGCGCGGCGACAAGAGCGATTGGTCCAACCGGCGGCGTTTCAGCTCGGCGTGGAACCGATCCGCCGCGTCGCCGCCGCACCCCGCCAGCGACGCCAGGCGCGGGACGACGGCCCTGTCCCGGTCGTGCACGCGCGTCGCGCTCGCGTCCAGGTTCTGCGTGTCCAGCAAGACAGCGCCCAACAAGAGCGCCGCGCGGGGATCGCCGTGGCGCAGACGCGGCGGCGTCGCGCCGACCGTCTCGGAAAAGACCCGCGAGACGTCCGACGGGCGCCGATCGGCGTCGTCGACGACCGCGGGCTCGGAGGCGCGACGCTCCTCGACCAGCGCTTCCGCGACGAGCGTCGCGCACGACCCCGTGGGCACGATCACCGCGGCGGCGGTCGCCGGGACCTTCTTCTCGTCGTGGTGGTGGTCGACCACGGCGTCCACGGCATCGGCGAACACGCCGTACGCGGACGAAGACGCGAGTGCGTTGTGGTCCACCAAAACCAGCCGAATCGCGCCGCCGGCGACGAGCCTCGATAACCCGCCGAACGGAATCTCGCCGTCGAACGTCAACGCGGAGACGTCGATCCCGATCGACTCCAACAACCAAAGCGTCTCCGCGCGGAGGGAAAAGTCCTCGCGGGGGACGCACACCACCGGCGCGTACGCGCGGGAATCGTCGTCGTTCGCCGCGTGGAACGCGTACGCGAGCGACACGGCGCACGCCACGGAGTCCGCGTCGGCGGCTTCGTTACCGAGCACCAGGGTCAGACGTTTCACGCGTCGCGAGTCGCCTCCGGAGACGATTTTTTTCGCGTCCCGGAGAAACGCGTTGAGGTCCGCCGCGGCAGTCTCGTCGACGGCGACGAACGAACCGGAGGTCTGAACGCCTCGAGCGGCCATCGTCGTATTCGTCGATCCGACGCGCCGCGCGTTCCGCCGCTCGCGGACAGAGAGGAACGTCGCGAACGGCGCCGCCCGCGTCGCGGCTCGCATGCGACGACCTGGCGCGAGGAGTTATCACGAAAACGCGACGAAAACGCGAGGGGTCCGGTCAGCCGAAAATCGAGAGGATCGAGGGAACGGAAAAGCGAACTGTGCCCTCCCGCGTCTCCGCCGCACGAATGCGGAGGGTGTCGCCTTTCGATCCATCTGCCGGATCGCGAGTCATTCGCCGGCGCCTGGCGCGGCAGCGACGACAAGTCGGGCTTGTCATTCGCCGGCGCCTGGCGCGGCAGAGTCGTCGCCGGCTCCCTGGCGCGGCAGCGACGACAAGTCGGGCTCGCCATTCGAGGCAAGCGCGCGAGCGTCGAACCGGAGGCGACCACGGGGGGGGTGTTCACGAGACTCGAAGACGAGCGTCGCGCGCACGGCGATGCTCTTGCGCCCGTTAGAGCCCTGAAGGGAACTGGCATCCCTAGCAGGGATTTGTCAGGGACGCGACCGGATCTCGCCGGCGGGGTTGTCACGGGGAACATTAGGTTTGACGCGAGTGACAAACGGGCGGATGTAGCCACCGGAATCGAACTCGCGCGCGGGTGAACGCCCGCGCCCGAGGCTCATTAATGGTGGCGTGTTGTGTGCACCCTTGTAGGTCGAGGAGGCGAGTGGGATTGGATGGTCCCGCGCCAACCGATATATGCGGGTGCAGACGAAACGGGGGAAATGTGCCGAGATTGCGAGCCGCGACCGCCGCGTCGAGCGCGGCGGGGATCGCGCTCCCGTCGCGTACCTTCGCACCGCCACCCTTCGAGAGTCGCACCCGACCTCGATCTTCGCGCGACTCCGCGCTGACGCCTCGCAGCGCCGCGTGACGTGCGCGGCCACTATGAGGCTCAGGAGCGCGAACACTGGAAAACCTGATTCCTTCACACACCGAAGCGTTCAGACGCTGCGCATTCGAGCATGCCGAGGCTCGACTGAAAAAAGGCGCCGGCTCCGCTGCCAGTCAGCCTGCGTCCGCAATCGCATAAATAGTATCGCTATTACGAGCTACGTTCTAATGAGCGCTACGTCTAATGTGCTACGTCATGTGTACCCGCGCGGCCGCGACGAAGACGCCGACCGTCTCACTTTCCCGGGTACACCTTGGCGCCGCCGAAGATGAGCGGCGCCCCGTTTCTCGGCGCCTCGCTCGCCCTCGGCGGCGCCCCTTTCTCCGCCGCGGCGACTTTGCCGCCGCCCGGCCCGAACCGGCCCTTGAACTTGCTCTTCGCCCACGCCAGCACCTTCTCGCGGTTCTTCTCGCGCCGGTACAGCTCCCACATGTCCGCGGCTTTGTCCGCCTCCATCTTCTTCTTGAGCGCCGCCTTCTGCTTCAACGCGAGTTTGCGCTTCTCGATGTGCGCCCGGTACTGGTTGCCCGCCGACGGGTTCGTCCTCCGCGCGACGTACGCGTACAGAAGCGCGCCGATCACGAACAGCGACCCGAACACCGAGCCGAGGATGATCTCCAGCTCGTAGCTCTTCGGCTCGGGCGGCGCGGGCGGCGGGGGGGGGAGCGGCGGCGGCGGCGCGGGCGGCGGAAGCGGCGGCGGCGGCGGCGACGGCGGCGGCGGCGCGGCGGCGTTGGTCAGCAAAGCGGCGAAGAGCGTCTCGGCGCCGGGCAGCGCGGAGAAGCGCGCCGCGGCGCGATCGTTGGTCGCCGGGTCGCCCCCGATCTCGAAACTCGAGCCCTCCACCAGGCCGCGGTCCACCCAGCCCGTGCCCAAGGGCACGCCCGTCCCCTCGCGCGGCGCGGGCGGCGCGCCGAACCTCGGCGGCGGCGGCGAGGGCGCGGGGGGGGGAGGCCAGGCGACTTCGGTGCCGTTGGCGAACGAGCCGTTGACGACGGGGTTGTCGATTTGGTACTCGGCCCAGCGGTCCGAGGCGTCCGCCAGCGCCTCGCGGGTCTCCGCCTTCTCCCGCTCGCGCGCCGCGGAGACGGCGGCGACCGCCTCGTCGAAGTACCGCACGGTGGCGACGCGCGCGTGCGTGTTCGCGGGCTTCAGCGCGTTGTCGAACCCGAGCGTCACGGCGACGCCGCGCACGGCGGCGAGCAGAGCCGCCGTCGCGTTCTCCAAACCCTCGTCCGACTCGGAATCCAACGCCTCGAGCCGTAACGCCGTCAGGTCGGAAGCCAGCCTGTCCTCCGCGTCGTGGAACCACGCGTTTTCGGGCCCGAACCCGGACGCGAGAAACGTCTCCGTGTCGAAGGAAAGCGTGCCGTCCACCGGGTTCGCGGCGACGCCGCGGAACGACGTCAGAAGCGCCGCCGCCGCGCCCGCGCCGCGGTTCGCCAAAAACGCCTCGCCGACGGCGTCCGGGTCAAACTCCACCGTCGCGGACGCGAACGTCCCCGGACGCGCGCCGTCGTCGTCGAGCGTGACGTTCGCGGGGAAACCGCCGCCCACCGAAACCGAGGGCTCGAGCGCGACGACGTCGATCGCGAGGCCCGTGGCTTCGAACGAGAAGCCCCGCGTCGCGGCGTCCGCCGCGCCCGGGACGAGCCCCCGCGCGATTGCGATCGCCGCGTGGCGCGTCGCCGCGACGACGCCGCGCCCGAAGGTCTCCAGGTCCGCGTCCGCCATCAGGAAGCACCCGCTCCGCGCGACCGCCATCAGGTTGGAGGCGAGGGTCAGGGCGCACCGCGCGCCCGCGTCGGTGAGTACCGCGCGCTCGCGCTCGGCGAACGCGAACGCCGCGTCCGCGCGCAGCGTCTCGGCGAGCTCGGCGAACGCCGCCGCCGTCACCCGCCTCGGGTCGCCGGCGAGGGCGGCGGCGGCGCACAGGCTCTGCTCGACGCCGGGCGCCGTGCGCGCGGTAGCGTCGCGCGCGACGGCGAGCACCGAGGCCACGGCCGCGTGCGGCTCCGCCAGCGCGTCCATGCCGACTGAGCAGCCGCCCCGGACGGCCACGCCGGGCGTCCCCGAGCGCCAGCTCCTCGCCGCGTACAACGCGGCGGCACGAGCCAGCCGCGCGTGGTCGGCGACGCCGACGGACGGAGACACGAACCCGGCGACGAAGTCGTCCGCCTCCATCTTGTCGTATATCGAAGAAGGAGGCGCGGCGTTCGTGTTTTCCGCCACCTCTCGCGTCTCCTGCAGCAGCGCGCGGCGTTTCCCCGGCGCGTTCCCGGCGTGCGGCGGCGGCGACGGGGTCGGCGGCGGCGGCGGCGACGGCGGCGGCGCCGCAATCACGGTCGCGGTCGTCCGGGCCGCGACGCTCGTCGCGCCTTTGTTGTCCGTCACCTTCACGAGCACCTCGTTGGTGCCCGCGGGCAGCAGCGTCTCCATCGCGTTGGCGCTCCGCGACGCGCCGAGGGGCGTGAGCGTCTCGGCGCCGCCGCTCGCGCGCGTGACCAGGTGGAACGAGTACGTCAAGGGGTAGTCCTCGGCGCGGTCGGCGAAGTCGAGCGCGCGGAGCGCGAATCGGCCGTATCCCATGGCGCTGAGCGCCTCCGCCTCCGCCGCGCTCGGCTCCGCGTCGAGCGCGTCCGTCGCCACGAGCCGCCCGCCTCTCGGCGCGGAGTTCGCGTACACGTCCACGTCCGCGAACAGGCCGGCGGCGGCGGCGCCGGTCGCGGTCGCGCGGAACGTGTACTTCGAGCCGGGGGTCAGCGCGCCGGGTCGCAGAACCAGCCGATCGTTCGCCAGGCTCGTCTCCGCGAGCGCCGCTAAATCCGAAGAGTCACCAAACGACACGTCGCCGGCGACGCACGACCACGTCACGCCCTGACACGTGTACTCGCTCGTGGCGTTTACGCCCGCGTTCGCCTCGGCGATCGTCGTTCCGGCCACCGCGGTGCCGTTCGCGTGCAGAAAGTCAAACCCCGCGAACCCGGCGCGAGCTGAGTGAACCGTTTCGTCCGCGTCCGCCGGCGCGAAGCGCGCGCCGCACCCGGAGACGGCGGCGCGCAGCGCGACGCGCTCGGAGACGCTCGCCGTTCCGCTCTTCGGCCCGAACGCGCGCAGCGAAGGCAACGCGCCGGGGGTCGAAACAGTGGCGTTCTCTGCGCTCGCGTCTCGAACGCGCAGATTCGCCGGACGCGCCAACACCTTCACGCGCATATCGACCCGCGCGGCGCGCGACTCTCGCGCGCTCGAGGTCAAAAACAAAGGCTCCTTCGAGACGGATGCCGAAAACGCGTACGTCTTTCCCGGAGTCAGCGCGCCCGGCGGAAACGTCACCTCGAGAGCGCCGTTCAGGTAGGACGACGGGAACCCGCCGACGATGTGGTCGCCGCATTCTGTTTCCGTATCGGGTGACACGGCGGTCGCGTCGGGTGATTCCGCGCTGTCGAACGCCGCGCACGTCCAGTCCGCCGTGAACGGGAACGCGACGCCGGCGGCGTCGCGCGCGTCGTCCGGATCGAAGGGGTTCACGCGCAACGCCACGGCGGAGTCGGCGAAGAGCGCTCGGAACGCGCCGCTCTCCGGACCCGCCTCGACGCGCGAAGAGTGCGCTTCGATCACCACGAACGCGTCGGTGAAAAACCGAACCGGGTTCACGGCGAGGGACACGCGCAAGCGCCAGCGGTACGTCTCGCCCGCGCGCAGCGTGCGGCGCGGGATGAACAGCGCGCGGCTGGTCAGCGTGCGCGTGTGCGCGTCGCGAAGCGCCGCGCTCGGGAAATCGGAAGCCGCCAGAACCGGGCCGTCCACGAGCTGCCACGCGTACGTCAACGCGTCGCCAACCTCGTCTTGTCGCAGCAGCGCGCACGCGTGGCTGGGGAGGTGCGCCTCGGCCTCGACCGTGAGGTCGTCCGCGCGACGCGCGAAGCGCGTGTTCTCGACGCCGGACACTCCCGCCACGCGCGCGTTGGGCATGGGGTACATGGTCTTGTTCACGGAGACGGTCGCCGTCGCGGAGTTGCCGACGAAGTCCGTCACCTCGGCGGTGAACCGGTACATAACGCCGGGATCGAGATCCTCGGCGCGCAGACGGACGACGGGGTACGAAGCGCCGGGGTTCCCGGGGTTCGCGGCGGCGGCGGCGGTCGCGGCGGCTTTCAGAGCCTGGGTCACGGCGTACCCGTCCGTGGCGGTCGCCGAGACGGAGAAGCGGTACTTCAGCGGGCGGCCGCCGCCGCCCGCGGACGCGGACGCGTCCAGCGTGGCGCCGTCGCACGGCCCAAGCGCCGCCGGGGCGCTCAGCGCCGCCGAGGGCAGCGCCGGGCTGGCGGGCGCGGTGATCGACACGGACCCGCTCGCGTAGAAGGAGTTCTCGGCTCTGTTCTGTATGACGTTCGGCGCGAGCGCCAGCGTGTCGCCGGGCACGGCCGAGGCGCCCGACCCGAAGTACACCGCGAGCGTCTTGTCGTCGCTCCACGCGCACGCCGGGGGCGACACGCCGAGCTCGGCGGCGCGCTCCGCCGAGCCGCCGAGCGCGGCGACGGTCGCGTCGTCGAAGTACGTCGCGCACGAGACGTCCCGGTCGCCGCCGCCGCCGGCGAGACGCGCCGCGCGGGCCCGGTCCGTCTCGACGTCGAACTTCACCTCGACGCGGGTCAGGTCGTCGGCGACGGCGGCGGACGCGGCGACGGGCGCCGGGCGGCGAACGATCTCCAGGCGGAACGGCGCGTCGTGCGCCAGCGCCCCGTTGACGCGAGGCGCGAGCCAGTACGTGCCCACGTCCGAGATCGAATACGAGGCGTTTACGACGGCTCGCGCGGGCCCGTCGGCGCTCGCCTCCGCGACGTCCTCCGTGACGTCCTCCGTGGCCGCGAATAAGAGACCGGCGCCGTGGTCCAGGCCGCCGCCCTCCGTCGCCGGCGCCGCCCCGTCGACGGATTCGAAAATCTCAAACGTCAGCGCGGCGGCGAGCGCGGCGCCGTCCGCGACGTCGTTGCCGTAGGCGTCCCGGGCGGTGGCGTTGAAGAAAATGAGGGAATCCGCCTCGCCGCCGCGCGCTCCCGGTCCGGCGGTCTCGAGCCTGGACGCGTCCGGCGGGCCGGGGGTCACCGTGAGGGCGCGCGCGTCCATCGCCTCGACGCCGGACCCGGCGTGTTTCAAGTCCACGACATACGCGCCGACGGTGTAGGGCGTGAACGAGGCGGCGTACGTCCCGGCGTTCGCGCCGTCTTTCGCGAACGGGAGCGTCTTCGCCGCGGTCGTCGTGTCGTCCGCGTTTTCTTCCACCGCGGCGGCGCCGCCCTCGGCGGCGAACCCCACCGCGACGGCGCCGGCGGGCGCGGTCACGCGCAGCTCGAACCCCTCGTCGCCGTCCACGTGCAGGTTCCCGAAGTGGTCGCGCGCCTCGACGACGAAGGCGATCGGCGTCCCCGCGGGCGACCCGGCGGCGGGCGTCGGCCCCCCGTCTTCGAACGACGGCGCGAACGTGGTCGCCGGCGGGAACACCTCGCCGGGGACGACGACGACCGTCTCGCCCCGCAGTTTCGAGACGGACGCCGTCCCGAGCGTGGCGTTCAGGTAAAACTCGCCGACGCTCGTCGCCTCGAACACGAGCTCGTACGATCCGTCCTTCGCGTCGTCCAGAGAGGCGTCGAATCGCGACTCGCGACGCGCGGAACGACCCGCCGTCGAATCCGCGACGCGCGTCAAAAAAGCCGCGTACGTCTCCGGTCCGAAGGCGGGCGCGTACCGCGCGTCGTTCCCCTCGCCGTCGACGCTGCGCACGCGGAGCGCGGAGCGCACGCCGGCGACCACCGTCAGCGAGGTCGAGGCGACGTCGTAGTCGCCCGCGTACGCGATCGTCTCGGAGACTGTTCGCGAAAAGGCGTCCCCGGGGAGCGCCTCGATCGCCGTCGCCGACGCGGCGGGCGCGGCGACGACGTCCGCTGGGACAACCTCGATCAAAATCTCGCCCCGGGCCGTCTCCGCGACGCTCGCCCAGTTGCCTCCGATGGCGACGAAGTCCTCCTCCGCGGGCCTCTCCGCCTCGACGCGCAGCGAGTAGACGCCCGCGCGCGTCGCCACGAACGCGACAGCGAGGCGCCCCTCGCTCGTCAGCGCGACGCTGGTGTTCGCCGCCGGCGAGCAGCTGGCGACGCGCGCGTAGTCGGCTGAGGGCGCGCCGACGGCGGCGCCGGAGTCGTCGCGCACCTCCACGATGATCTCGCCCGCCACCCCGGCGACGAAGCGGTTACCGCCGAGGGGGTACGCGTTGGCGTCGGCGACGTCGATCGCGGTGAGCCGCGAGTCCAGCGCGGCGGTCTTGAACGGGTTCGCGTCCGCCGCCGGTGCGACGAGCACGTCCGTCGCGCTCGCCGCGACGGACTCCCCGTCCACCACGGCTTCGACGCGGAGGTAGTAGGTCGCCGCGTTCGCGTTGGCGGGGGGCGTGTAGTACACCGTGTACACGCCCTGCCCGTGGTACTCCGAGGTCTGCTCGATGGACGCCAGCTCGGCCGCCGAGGGCGCGTTCGCCTCCGAGCCGGGCGTCACCGAAAAGGCGAGCTCGACGTCCGACGCGTCCTCGAGCGCGGCGTCGCGGAACTCGTTGGCGAAGGCGTCGAAGAAGCGGACGTGCGCGGGGTTGGTCCGGCCGGCAGCGGCGTTCGCCGCGCCGGCGCCGAACAGCTTCGTGCGGCCCCGATCTAACGGCGCGGGCGACACGACGGCGGTGTACGGCCGGTTGGTCGCGGAGTTCACCAGCGAGACGCCGTCGGCGTCCACGAAGGCGATGACCAACGTCCCGGAGACGTTCGCGACGAAGGTGATCTCAAACGCGCCGCGCATCGAGACGTCCGCCGAGTACGTCTCGTCGTAGTACGTAAACTCAGGCGCGAAGCCGAAGGCGCCGCTCGTCTCGCTCGTCTCGACGAGGAACGACCCGGAGTACGTGCCGTCGTCGTTGTCCGTGGGCGCGGCGTCCGAGTACGCGACGGCGGCGTCGGTGCCGTCGGGACGAGTTACGGTCAGACGCAACGCGCCGTCGGTCAGACCCCCCGAGTCGTACCGCACATTATCGAACCGATCGCGGAACGTGAGGAAGAACGTCCCGTTGACGCCGGCGACGAACGGCCCGGGCACGTACGTGTCCGAGCCGCGCGCCGTCGTGCGCGGCAGCCACCGCGCCGCCGCCACCACCTGGAACGTGGTCGGGGTGAATCCCGCCAGGATCCCGTCCCCGAAGGGCGTGAAGCTGAAGGCGCCGCTCCTCTCGACGAGGAACGACCCGGAGTACGTGCCGTCGTCGTTGTCCGTGAGCGGCACCGCGACGTTGGACGCGTCCGCGGCGGCGGCGCCCACGCGAGAGACGTTCATCGTCAAAACCTCGCCGCCGGAGACGAGCGCGTTGCCCTTGACGTCGCGCGCGGCGAGGGACACGGCGTACGCCTCGCCGGCGACCGCCGTGGGCACGCCCGCGGACACCGCGACGCACTTCGCGGGAGAGATCGGGCCGGGCACGACGTGGACGACGCGCTCCTTTACCAGGAACTCGCCGAGCGTCAGGCGCAAGGTCACGTCGCCGGCGACGTCTGTTTTGAATTCGCCGCGGTACCAGCCCGTGCCGCCGCCGTCCGCTTTCGTCACGCTCTCGGCGGGCGCCCACATGTTCACGCCCATCGCGTCCGACGCGCCGATCGCGGAGAAGTAGAACGCGTTCCCGTCCACCTCCGTGACCAGCGCGTTGGTGTTGTTCCAGGCGTCCTTGGCGACGGCGTAGAACGGCGCCGAGGCGCCGGCGACCGACCCGGGGGCGAGCAAAGGGCAGTTCGCCCCGTCGGTGCCCGGCGCCGCCGCGGCGTCGCCGCACGCCAGCAGCGAGTGCTCCGCGGACGTCGCGCCCGGGATGACCGTCATGGTGTACGGCGAGCCGCGGACCGCGACGCCGCCGCGCGTCACGTCGACGCGCCACGTCGCCGCCACGGTAGGCACGAACGCGGTGGCGTAGTGGCCGTCGCGGCGGTCCTCGGGCGCCGGCGCGGCGACGACGACGCGCGACGAACGCGTCCCGAGGGCGAGGACGGTCGGATCGTACGTGCCCTCCTCCGCGCGCGCCAGCACGGCGAACGAGGCGCCGCCGGTATCGAGTGGGTTGCCGTTCACGTCGCGCGCCTGGACGGTCACGGCGACGCGGTCCCCCGCGGCGGCGGGGACGGCGATCACGTCCACCAGGCTCGCGTCGAAACCCTCGAGGTTGGGGGACTTGGCCACCGAACGCGCGGTGTCGGCGTCGCCGACGACAACCTCCGTCCCCAGGTAGCTCGCGCCGTGGGTCACGAGCCGCCCGTGCAGGAGCACCTCGAGGTCGTGGCGCCCGGGCTGCGTGGCGACGTACGCGCCGATGTAGACGCCCTGGTGCGGGTCGTACGCGACGCTCGCGACGGCCGAGCGATTCGAGACCCAGTCCTCGCCGAAGGGCACCAGCCGCGCCTCGACGATCACCGGTTTCTCTGGGCCGTCCGCGTACGTCGTCCTGTGCTCGGGGAGCGACGCCGCGTCCGCGGGGTCGACGAACGACCCGTCGCCGGCGTAATTGCCGTGCGCGTCCTTGAGCTCCACGCGGAAGTACGATGTGGCGCCCGTTTTCGCTCGGGACACGCCCTGGCCGGAAACCACCGACGTCACCTCGGACGCCGTGGACGCGAGCAGCGCCATCTCCTTGCGCCCGGCGGTGCTCTCGGCCGTCGCGCCGTCGGGCGCGGTGAACTCGACGCGCACCTCGTACGCGCCGGCTTCCGTCGGCACCAACTCCGCCTCGTAGTACACCGTGTTCGGCTCGGTGGACGCGTCCACGAAGGGTGCGAGCGCGAACTCGCGCTCGTACAGACGGTTGACGAGCGCCACGACGCGCAGTTGGTCCTCCTCGAAGACGTGGTAATCCTGCCCGTTGCCGTGCGCGTCCTCCGGGAACACGCGCATCCTCAGCTTCTCGCCGACGCGCGCGACGCCCTCGGCGGCTTTGCCGAGGTACTCGACGCGAACGTCCGCGGTGGGCCCGGAGTACACGAGCGTCTCGTAGTACCCCGCGTTGGCGCCGAACCCGCCCACGCCCCGGATCTCGCCGTCCACGAAGTTCAGGTTCTCGTCGTCCGGGCCCATGCTCACGTAGAACGTGTGGCGCCCCGCCGCAAACTGCGTCACCTCCGCGTCGTACGTTCCGTCGCAGTTGTCCACCAGGCGGCCGTGCGCGCTGTCCTCCCCGAGCGGCTCGCCGTCCAGCGTGACGTTGACGTACCCGAGCGCCAGCCCGCCGGCGACGCAGGTCGAAGACCCGTCCCAGCGGAAGTCCGCGGACGTGGGGTAGCCCGCGCCCGAGTCCGTCACGAGCCGTACGGTGAACACGCTCGGCGCGCCGGCGGTGGCGCCGAGGAGCGCGGGCCCCTCCGCGACGGACAGGAGCGGGTTGATGTTCATGTACAGGGGGTTGATGAGCATGGAGATCTGCTTGGGCGAGCCGGGGAGGTGTTCGCCGTCCAGCTTGATCTCCACGTCCACGCTCCCGGGCGCGACACCGCGCCAATGCGCGGTGAACGTGCCGTCGTCCGCCGGGCCGACGAACGCGCCTTCGTCCACCAGCTTCGCGCGGCTCTCCGGGCTCACGGACAACGTGAAGCGCGAGGGATCGCTGACGACGGCGACGTTGTCGTTTTCGTCCAGAGGGGTCACGATGACGGGCAGGTCGACGCGCGCGGCGGCGCCGTCTTCCGTGCCGTACCCGGAAAACACCGCGTGCGTCGCGCTCGTGCGGCCGGTGATATGTTCGAACGTGTTCTTGCCGGCGTCGAGCCAGCCGGAGCCGACCACGTGCGTCACGTTCACGTTCAAGACGCGGTTGGTGGACGCCTCGCGCGTCTCGTACGTCTGGTTCAAGCGGAGGGTCGCCACGGTGGTGCCCGCGTGCGCGACGCGGAAGTTCACGGCGTACGTGCCGTCGGTGTAGCGCTGGCCGGCGTACGTGCCGTCGGTGTAGCGCTGGCCGGCGTCGGCGTCGACGCCGCCCAGCGGCACGAAGGAGACGTTGACGAACTCGGCGGGGGACACGCGCGTGGAGCTCTCCCACTTCTCGCCGACGCGCACGTCCACGGCGACGTCGAAGACGTACCCGGCGATCGTCTCGCGCGTGTTGATCGTGCTGTACTCGTCGCGAACCATCCTGCGCTCGAGCGTCAGAAGCGCGCCGTCGTCCACGCGGTCGTTGCCGAACCGGTCTCGCGTCTGGATGCGCATCACGTTGAGCTCGTTCACCGCCGCCGGGAACTCGACGCCCGCGCCGAAAACCTTGAAGTGCGCCGGGCTCAGCGCGACGGGCGCGATTTCCAGGCGCACGGGGGTCGAGTCTACGGCGTTCCCGAGCGCGTCCGCGTTCGGGCCCACCTTCTCGCCGTCCAGCCACAGCCACAGATCGTACGTGCCCGCGACCGTAGCCGCGAACGAAAGGCGGAACGTGCCGTCCAGCAGGTTACGCACCGTCACCTCCACGCTCCGTACGTCGCCGGCGACCAGGTCGCGGTTGGCGACGTTCGGCTGCTTCGCCTCGGCCAGGTCGGCGTCCGGCGTGGCGACCAGCGAAACGCGCAGGGTCGCGGGATCGAACGGGTCGTACGACGCGTCGTTGTTCCAGGAGTCGCGGGTTTGGAACACGAACAGCGAGTCCGCGCCGGCGGCGATGACGGCGGGCTCGGCGCCGGCGGCGCTCGCGTGCGGCAGCATCGAGCCGCCCGTCGAGAACACGACAGAGTTGGCGGCGTTCGCCGCGCCGGCGACGAGCGTCGCCGAAAACGGCGACCCTTCGATGTGCGTGGTATCGTCCCCGAAGGTGACGGCCAAAGTGTACGCGAGCGGCGAGCCGCTCGAGTCGTACAGAACGCGGTCGGCGCGCCAGGTAACATTGAACCCACCGCCGTCGGACGCCGCCACCCGCGTGGCGATCGCTCCGTCCGGGAAGGACCCGTACGAGTCGTTCGCGGGCGAGATGGTCAAACGGAACTCGTCGCCGGAGGTCACCGCGTCGCCCACCGGCTGAGGCGCGCCGTGGACGTTCTTCGGGACGACGATGAACGAGTTCGTGGCGCCCGCGACGCCGACGACGCTCGCGGCGCCGCCGCGGACGTACGACCGCGCGCCGTCCGTCGCGGCGCGCGTCGCGTCGACGGAAAACGGCGAGCCTCTGACGTTTTCGCCGCCGAGGGTCACACTCAGCTTAAACGCGCCCACCGCGGGGGGCGCGTCGTAGGTCACGCCGTACGTGCCGTTCCCGTGGTCGACGACCGCGCCGTAAGACTCCGGCGTGTCCGGGCTCGCCGACGCGGCGACGCGCACGACGACGGCGTCGCCGCCGACGTCGCGGTCGTTGCCGAACTCGTCGCGCGCCACGACGTCAAACGCGCCCGTCGCGCCCGATTCCACCGAGAGGACGCCATCGCCCGTTGTCGTCGAATGCGCCGCGCTCGAGCGCGAGGGCACGAACGCGATGCCCGTTCGGGTCGCCGCGACGGACCCGTCGAGGGACACGCTCAGCGTGTACGCGCCGGCGTCGTACGCGGTGACGTTCACTTCGAAGGTTCCCTCGTCCGCGCGCTTCAAGACGCACGAGACGGTGGCGTCGGCGGCGACGGCGTTCCCGTCGGTGTCGACAAGGTTAAACTCCGCCGCGCACGTCGCGTCCGAGAGGCCCGAAGTGACGAGGTTCCCGTGCGCGTCGCGCGCGGAGAGCGTCGCCGCGCGCCAGACGCCGACGCGCCCGCCGAACAACGCGCCGCCGGCGAGCGTCGCGCCGGAGGCGGTCGCGTGCGTGGCGCCCGCGGAGACCTCCACCGTCGCCGGAGACCCCTGGACGTGCTCGCCGCGCAGCCGAACGGCGACGACGTGCGTCCCCGCCGTCGTCGGCGTGAGCGCGACGTCCACGACGCCGCTCGCTTTAATCCGCGTCTGGTTCACGGCGACGTCCGAGCCGGAAACCTCGACGCCGTCGACGGTGACCGTGACGTCGAAGACGTCGCCGCCGTCGCCGGCGGCCGCGTAGCACCGCGCGTTGCCGAGCGCGTCCCGCGCCGTGACGCGCGAGGTCACCGTCTCGCCCGCCGCCGAGGTGGACGGGAAAAGGTACCTGTCTGTGGAGACCTGCATCGCGGTCGCGGAGGCGGCGGTGGCGCCGGCGTACGCGGTGACGGGCACCGCGTTCGCGAACCCGGCGATGGCCGCGCCGCCGACGCGCACGTCCAGGTCGTACGTCCCGGAGTGCTCCACCATGTACATCGCGGAGTACGTGCCGTTCGCCTGGTCCACGACGACGCCCTCGCCCTCGACGAGGCTCGCTCCGGAGGCGCCGGCG
>MDSV01060603.1_pt1 | contig 20898 bp, 14 predicted proteins | sample 810851 | NCBI WGS metagenome assembly MDSV01 (sample SAMN05326640, study PRJNA326480) | marine metagenome | isolation source: seawater | place: Atlantic Ocean: North East | collected 2012 | reverse complement strand
TTTACTTTTCACTATTTCGATTTTATTCAATTCCATGATTTTTTCGCAGTCATGGATTACAGGTGTTTCTAGTTCGCCATTACCAGCCAATGATTGTGATAATATTACTATTACTGTAAATGGAAATTTATCCTCAAGTAATTGTAATTACACATCCGTTTACGTTATTTCAGGAACTATTATTACTATTGATATTGATATTTCTTGTGGAGGTATAGGACTTCCAGTAATTACGCCATATACAGAAGTAGTAAATTTAGGGTCTATTCCATCAAATAACTATTCTTTAGTTGTAAACCAATATTCTTTTGGATCCCTGCAAGAAACTAATACTAGTTCATTAAATATTGGCACATGTTGTAACTCTGTAGCTTCTGTTAATCTGCTTGATTCTTCTAATTGTATTGGTGATGCTACTTCTTTTATTGATTTAGGAACTATTGCAGATAGTTTGGTATGGACAGATAATGGAAATATATTTTATCCATCACCTTCTGCATTGGGTTGGATTTACATATTTAGTACATCGGGTACTCACAATATAACCTTAACCGCAATAGATAGTAATGGATGTTTAGATACTAATAACTTCATTGTTAATGTAAATAATCTTCCTGAAATATCAATGACTTCTATTCCTGCAACCTGTGCAACATGTGCCGATGGTCAAGCTCTAGTAACTGTTTTTTCTGGACCATTTCCTCACCAGTTTGTATGGAATGCTGGAGGAGTTTCTAACCCTTTAGTAGGTCTTAATCCCGGTATATATTCCGTTACTTTTACAGATGGTAATACTTGTTCCACAATAGATTCTGTTATTGTTGGTAATTCAGTAAATGTTAATCAAATTGAAAAGAATGATTTTTTATTGTATCCAAATCCAACCAATGGATTTATTAACATAGAATATAATAAAGAAGAATTTAAAAATAAAAATTTAACTATTTATGATTTTAGAGGAAACTTAGTGAAAAATATGATTTTGAATCAAAATAATCATCCAATTTTTACAACTTTTTTAAATTTAAGAAAGGGGTTTTATATTGTTCAAATTAATGAGGATACCAAAAAGTTAATAATCAAATAATTCCATTTTCACTATTATAAATAGAACTTGTTAAAAAATGTGTTTGGATTTAAAGTAACTTCTAGTTATTAAAATTATTTCTTATTTTTTGTAAATTCATAAATTCATATTTGTATAATGATAAAGAAATTTGGACTTTTTTTTCTCTTAATTTGCTTTGGTTATTCTGTAAGATGTTCTCACTTAATGGGGGGAGAAATTATAGTTCAGAATGATCAAGTTGGTAATCATGAAATTCTTTTAACACTTTACCGAGACGTTACAGGGATAATGCTTCCAAATACCCAGACTTTAAATGTTTTTGATTCTGGTGGTAATTTAGTTTCTACAATTATCTCTAATTTAGATAGTACTGCTCACCATCCTATCTTTGGAATTCCTAACGGATCCTTATTAACTAATAACTTTTACAGTACAGAAATTTATTTTTATTCTGCTTTTTTTCCATGTTTTATACCTGGGAATTATACTGTTACTTGGAATAATTGTTGCAGAAATCCCTCAATTCTTAATATGCTTAATGCAGGTTCAGTTTCTATGTATTTAGACTGTAATTTTACAGTAGACTTATCTACTTCCACGTCTTCTCCTTATTTTCTTTCTCCTCCAATAGTATGCGTTCCTGTTAATACCCCATGGCAATACAATCCATTACCATTTGATTCTGAAGCAGACTCTCTATATTGGTCATTAGGTATTCCTTATGAATATGCTCCAGGAAATTTTCCAATTGGCTATCCAATTACAGGTTATTCAATCCCTCCATCTCTTGCAGGTGGTGGTTTGTCTATTAATGCTTATACTGGAGAAATATCTTGGACAGCATCTGCAATAGGTAACTACGTCTATACAGTAATTTGTGAAGAATATAGAAATGGAATAAAGCTTGGCGAAATACGAAGAGATATGCAATTTATAGTTATTCCAAATGGAACTTTACCAACGCTTTCCAATTTAGGTAATTTTTCAACCAACCAAAATGGCATTCCTTATGTTGAATCTATGGCAAATAATTCTCTTGAAATAGATTTATATATTTTAGATAGTAGTTCTTTTTTTGTTTCTTTTGATGGTATTGGAGAACTATTTGATGATAGCTTGAATCCTATGATTTATACAATTAGTGCAACTAATAATCCTTATGAAAAAAAGATTACTTTAAATTGGACCCCAACTACTAGTAATATTAGAACAACTCCCTATGTAATTACCACTCGATTCTTTAATGGTACTTTTTCTATGGATTATACTTTTTTGGTTTATGTTAATGAAAATACTACCACAATTAAGGAAATTAATCACGATATTTTAAATGTTTTTCCAAACCCTAATACTGGTTTTTTTACTAAAAGAATCGTACTAGATCATTCCCAATTGGTTAATTTTTTAATTTCTGATATTAATGGTAAAGCTAAAATTGAGAAAAATATTTTTCTTTATGAAGGATTGAATGAGGTCTCTTTTGAGATAAGTTTGCCGTCTGGAATCTATTTTCTAACTACTAATAAAAGTAGAGACGGGAGATTTATAGAAAAGATTTTTATAAAGTAGAAGTGATTTTTTTAAATTTCACTAATAAAGATAATCCTCTGTAGAGCATCCAAATAGATAAAGCAATCCATATACTTATCAAATTAGGTAGTAATAGATCAAGTAAATAAATAGATGGAATAAAAAATAAAAATGTTCCAATAATTAAAGTATTTCTTAAGTCTACTGCCTTACCTAAACCTTTGAAGATTCCATCGAAGGTAAAGGCTATTGCGTTGAATGGTTGAGCTAGTATTACCATCCAAAAAAAGCTTTGAAAAAACTCTATTACTATTTTGTTAGAATTGAAAAATTGCCCAATAAATGGATACAATAGAATGTAAATTGTCATTAAAATAATTGCAATTCTGATATTTATTTTTAATAAATTAAACCCTAATATTTTTAATTTAAGATTATTCTTTTGACCAATATACTTTCCTGCTAAAGCATTACCAGCATTGGAGTATCCATCTATAAAAAAAGCGCTAAAAATCCAGATATTATATCCAATTGTATAAGCTGCCAAAGAATTATTTCCGTAACTATTAGCAAATCTATTGGAAATGATAAATACCAAGTTTAAAACCATAGTTCTAATAAACATATTTATAAAAATGAATAACATTTCTTTAAAAAATGGACTTACTTTTAATTTTATCTTAAAATTGAAAGGTGTTTTTTGGAGATATATAAAGATGCAAGATAAAGTCATAATAATTTGTGAAATTACCGAAGCGTAAGCTGCTCCTTTAACTCCCATAGGCATTATAATTTCGTCTACACCAAGAACTAGTAAATAATCTAGCAGTATATTACTAAATCCTCCAATTAAGCTAATATACATTGCCCAATAGGTATTTTGTAGTCCTCGAAATATCCCAAAAAATAATGCTATAATTAATCCAAGTGGAATTCCATAAGACCGAATAATAAAATATTGATTTGAATATTCATAAGTTAGAGGGTCTGTTTTGCCAAAAAATAAAAAGACAATTTCTTGATAATAGAATCCTAATACTAAGCTTAAGATCAGACCAGTTGCAATAGTTAAAAGCAATGCTTGAGGTATTAATGAATTGATCCTTCTTAGCTGGTGTGATCCAACATGTCTACTTATGATGGCAGATAATGAAGTTCTCATTTGAGCAAACCCCCATATTAGAGTAGCTATTAGACCAGCAGCTAAACCAACTCCTCCTTGAGCAATAGTTGAATTATTTTCTAATTGTCCAATTATTGCAGTGTCTGCTAAACCGATAAGTGGTTCTGTAATATTGTAAAGTATGGCTGGTATTGCTAAAGAACGAATTTCTTTTTTGTCCAGCATTTATAGGAAATCTACTAATTTATGTACACTTTCTAATCTTATTCCCTTATCTGTTTTTTTAAGTTTACAACATTCATTTATGGAATCGTGTTGTAAGAATAAAACAAAATCATTGTCATAGGCAAGTTCTAGAAAATAAGATTTTTCAGTAAGGGTCTGTAATGGTCTCGTGTCGTAACCCATAACATAGGGAAGTGGAATATGTCCTACACTAGGTAGTAAATCAGCCATAAATACTATTTTTTGACCTTTATAATTAATTATAGGAATCATTTGGCTTTCAGTATGACCGTCAGCAAAAAACACATCAATCTTGGGAAGCAAAGTAGAGGTAATTAAGTCGTCTCTTTTAACAAATTTTAATTGACCACTTTCTTTTATCGGTAAAATATTATTTTGTAAAAAAGAAGCCTTTTCCCTGTAATTTGGGAAATTTGCCCATTCCCAGTGCTTGGTATTGCTCCAAAAAGTAGCATTTTTAAAAACAGGTTCTAAAACTTTTCTGTCGTTGTTTTTCCACTTTACAGCTCCACCACAGTGGTCAAAGTGTAAATGAGTAAGTAGAACATCCGTAACATCATCAGTAGAATATCCTGCATTTTTTAATGAATTTTCAAGATTATCATTTCCGTGTAAGTGATAATGGCTGAAGAATTGCTCATTTTGCTTATTTCCAATCCCAGTATCTATTAAAATTAGATGATCACCTTCCTCAATTAATAGACTTCTCATCGCCCAAGTACAAAGGTTGTTTTGATCAGCTGGATTAGTTCTGCTCCATAATTTCTTAGGTACAACTCCAAACATTGCTCCGCCATCTAATTTAAAACACCCCGTTTCGATAACAGACATTTTCATATAGTAGAATTTATAATTTTTTCATTTAGTTGAATACATTCTATTGCTTCTTTTACATCGTGAACTCTTAAAATTTTTGTCCCTTTTGAAAGTGCGTACATATTTAAAGCGGTGGTTGAGTTTAAAGAGTTTATTTTATTGATTTTTAAGTATTTAGTAATCATTGATTTTCTGCTTATACCTACCATTATTGGTACATTTAGTAGTCTAAAAATTTCCAGATTTCCTAGTATTTTATAATTATGATTTACTGTTTTTCCAAATCCAAAACCTGGGTCAATTACAATATCATTAATATTCAAATCTCTTAGAGTTTTAATTTTTTCTATAAAAAAGTCTAGAATTTCTTTAATTAACTGATTGTAACTTGGTTTATTTTGCATATTACTTGGTTGTCCTTTCATATGCATTAGTATATATGGAACTTTATATTTTTTTATGGTGTCTAACATTAAGGAATCCATATTCCATCCAGATACGTCATTAATCATTCCAGCCCCTACATCTATTGCTAAGGAAGCAACTTTTCCTCTAAAAGTATCAATAGAAATATTACATTTTGGAAACCTCCTTAATATGCTTTCTATATAAGGAATAGTTCTTTTGATTTCTTCATCTTGAGAAATTTCCATTCCATTTGGTCTGGTAGAATATCCTCCAACATCAATTATTGTTGCCCCATTCTCAAGATCACTTTCAACTTTTATCAACGCTTTATCAATAGAATTATATTTACCACCATCATAAAATGAATCAGGTGTAGTATTTAATATACTCATAACTATTGGAGTGTCTAAGTTTAATAGATTTCCATTGAAATTTATAGAATAATTATCAAGTAAATCCTTATCTTTCACCTGTTAATATTTTAATCAGTTTATGTTGAATACTTCTAAGCAATATGATAGTATAATTTCCAAATGTACTGAGATTTTTAAAAATAAAACACTTGATTATGGTACTGCCTGGAGAATTTTAAGATCTAGTTCTCTAACAGATCAAATTTTCATCAAAGCTAATAGAATAAGAACTATTCAAGAAACAGGTTCTTCTAAGGTGAATGAAGGTGTTGAATCGGAATTTATTGGGATTATTAATTATTGTATAATGGCCCTTATACAGTTAGACATGAAAGAAGATGATAGGATGGAAATTCCATCTGATGAAGTTTTAACTCTTTACAATAGTAAAATAATATTATCGAAAACTTTGATGGAACAAAAAAATCACGATTACGGAGAGGCCTGGAGAGACATGAGGGTATCCTCTCTTACAGATTTGATTTTAATGAAAGTTTTAAGAGTTAAACAAATTGAAGATAACATGGGTAAAACTTTAATTTCAGAAGGTATTGACGCTAATTATTTTGATATGATTAACTACAGTGTTTTTGCAATGATCCATTTAACATAAATTTTATAATGAAATACAGAACAATAGCAATTTGGTTTTTAAGACTAGTAATTTCTTTACTTTTTCTTGTTTCTGCATATGCTAAAATTTATCACGAACCCTCTGCCTATTTTTCTATAACTACATTTGAAGCAAAACAATTAGTTCCACTTGGTATTTCAGCTGAAATATCAGCTTTTTTATCTAGAGTTTTAATTGCACTAGAGTTTTCCATAGGAGTTTTAATTTTACTTCCTTTTCAATTAAAAAGAATTGTTGTTCCTATGACCATCTCAATTCTTCTAGCTTTTTGTTTGCATTTAGGAATTCAGATATATTTAACTGGTAATTCTGGAAATTGTGGCTGTTTTGGGTCGCTATTACCTATGACACCATTTGAGGCAATACTTAAAAATATATTTGCAGTTGGTCTTTTACTGGTTCTGAATAAGCTATTGGAAAAAAATAAATTTTCTCGTTTAGAAGTAGTTTATGGTTTTTCAATATATATATTTTTTATACTATTAATTTTTCTGTACATACCTATAAAAGTTACTAAAGGTTTAACCTATGAATTAAATCAAAATAATAATCAAAGTTCTGTAATTTCCTCAGGTCCAATTCAAAAACAATCAGAATTTGGCAAATTACTCCCTATGGCAGATAAAGGAAGACTTTTACTTTGCTTTTTTGCTCCGGGGTGTGATCATTGTAAAGCAACTATTAGATCTATTGATTCTTTATCGAAAATCACAGATGATTTCCCAAATGTCGAGATTGTATTTATGGAAGAAGAAGTCGAAAAAATTCCAGATTTTTTTAATTATGCAGGGAGTGAGTATAATTATATTATTTTAGATATTGCTTCATTTTACGATGTACTTACTTGGGAAAGGGATACTCCAGGAGTTTTTTACATGTGGAATGGGAATATTATAAAGGAATTTAACGGAATAAACGAAATGGAATTTGACCCTAGTGAACTATTGGAATCAATTAATGCTAGTAAAAAATAGAAACATGAGAAAAAAAATTGTTGTTGGAAATTGGAAAATGAATTTAAATAGTGAAAAGGCTTATAAATTATTAGAAAATCTAGAATCTATTTCGTTCCCCAATGATGTAGAGGTCATTATTGCACCCCCTTCCATATACCTTGACTCTTTTTCCAAGTCCAAAAAACTATTTATTTCTTCTCAAGATGTTTCCTCTAATGATAATGGTGCTTATACAGGTGAATTTTCCGCTGAAATGCTTTCCTCTTTAAATTTAAAATATTCCATCATAGGCCATTCAGAAAGAAGGCAATATCACAGAGAAGGGGAAGATTTAATATGCAAAAAAGCGCATCAGCTTCTTAAATATAATATTTCTCCTATTTATTGCTGTGGAGAGTCTTTAGAGAATAGAAAGAGTAAAAACCATTTTCAAGTGGTTAAATCGCAACTAAGTAGGTTACTAAATGAATTTAGAGGTTCTGATTTTCAGAATTTAATAATTGCCTATGAACCTGTTTGGGCAATTGGAACAGGATTAACTGCCCAACCATCTGATGCACAAAATATGCACCTTTTCATTAGACAATTAATTGAAGATAAATTTGGTTTAGAAATAGCACAAAGTGTCCCAATTTTATATGGTGGAAGCTGTAAACCTACTAATTCAAAGGAATTGTTTTCAATGAATGATATCGATGGGGGATTAATTGGTGGAGCATCCTTAGATGCTGATTCATTTTCTACAATTATTAATTCTTTTTAATTTGGATTACTTAGAGTTTCGGTTTTTTTACAAAGAAAGAAACCTTTTAATAGACATTTTTATTCAAGAATTAGCAGCAATTGAATTTGAAGCATTTGAAGAGGAAAGAGAGTTATTGAAAGCATTTGTTGCAAAAAACAATTTTTCTGAAACCAAGTTTCAATTATTAGCATTAAAATATAAACATTTATACAATTCTTATAAAGAAATCAGTCACCCATTTCAAAATTGGAATAAAAAATGGGAAAGCAATTTTGAAATTATTAATATTAACCAATTTTGTTCTGTAAGAGCATCATTTCACCTCCCAACCAATAAAAAATACGATATTATTATTAATCCTAAAATGTCATTTGGTACTGGTCATCATGAAACTACCAGGTTAATGGCCAAAGAGATATTTAATTATGAATTAAGTAATAAATCCATATTAGACTTTGGTTCAGGAACTGCAATTCTTTCAATTATTTCTGAAAAGTTAGGCGCTGTTAATATTGATGCTATTGAAATAGATGAACAAGTAAATAAAAATGCTTTAGAAAACATTAAAATAAATAAAGCCTCTCAAATTAATGTAATTACTGGAACAGGAAAGAATATTCCAAATAAAAAATATGATTTTATTTTAGTCAATATTAATAGAAACACTATAATCAAAGAATTTAACTATTTTTTAAATAGTATTAGAAGTGATAGCGTTCTGATTTTATCAGGTTTTCTATATTCTGATGTTAATTACATTTCTAAATTCCTTAAGAAACATAATTTAAAAATTATAAATTCAAGGATGGAAAATAATTGGGCTCTTTTAATTGTTAAATTTTTCAAATAATGAGGAATATTTTTTTATTTATTTTAATTGGACTCTACAACCCCATTTTATCTCAAAATAAATTCACTCCTGATGCTGAAAAGTTTTTAAAAGAAGTTCAATCTTTTATTGGCGAATATGATAAGACAAAAGCTAGAAAATATGTGAAATCTTTTGAGCCTTTATGGTTTGGAGAATTTTTTGATGCGAATAATAAAGCCCATGTTTATGCTACTTTGAACACCATGAGGTCCAAGCAATTAAGATTAGTTCCTCACTTCTTATCGTATTTCAATGCTATTTTATATTATTCTCAAAACGAGATGAGTATAGAAAAATTTGAGAATTGGCAAAATGTCCTTGATATTCTCTTGAAAAAAGCAAATAGTAGAAGAATTGAGCAATTTTTAAAAGTCTCGGAAAATCTTTTTTTAGATGGTACAATTTATCTTACATCAAGATCTCAAAAGGCTGCTACTAGGTGGGAAGTGGCCAGAAAAGATAATTTTCAAATTAAGTACTTAAAAAAAGTACCAGTTTTTACTTTTCAGGATGTAGATTTGAAATGTTTTTCCAAAGGAGATAGTTCAGTGATTTACAATACCTATGGAGATTTTTTTCCACTTACTTCGATTTGGCTAGGATCCAAAGGAAAGATTGATTGGCAAAGAGCCAATATGGATAAAAATATTTTTTATGCAAATATCAAGGATTACAAATTAGCTTTAAAAAACTCATCTTATTATATTGATTCTGTATCATTTTATAGCAGTTATTTTGATCAGCCAATTATGGGAAAATTGACTGAAAAAGTTCTCTCGGCAATTTCTGATAAAAAAAGAGTTTCGTATCCAACTTTTGAATCCTATGACAAAAGGCTGAATATTGAGAATGTAAATAATAATAAAAACATTGAATTTAACGGTGGTTTCACTATAAGAGGAAGAAATTTATATGGATCTGGATCTGTTGATAATTTGTCTATTTTAAAGTTGAGTTATAATAACAAAGAAATTTTAACTGCTGAATCAATTAGATTTATTATTAATGAAGATGGAATTTCATCTGATAATGCAAAAATTAGGTTTAATATTGGAGAAGATTCTATTATTCACCCATCTGCAAATTTAAAATTTTCTGAAAATAGCAAAAATTTGGTTATATCTAGAGGAAATGAAGGTATATCGGCTGCTCCATTTTATAACAGTTACCATCAATTAGATATGTATTCCCAATCATTGGAATGGAAATTAGGTGACCCTCTTATCAATTTTAAAGCACTTGAGGGTTCTCAAGAAACAAGAGCTCAATTTGCATCACTCAATTTTTTTGATGTTAAAACATATGATCAGTTAAATACTCCTTATGGTAATGTATTAGTGGATATTAAAAATTATGTAAAGAAAATCAATAAAAAATCATTTAGTGCCATTGAATTAGCTTCTTATCTAAGAAAGAGTATTAATGATTTTCAGTTTGTATTATTCAATCTTACAGAACTAGGGTTTTTGGTCTATGATGCTGATAGAGCTATAGTTTCTTGCAATGAAAAACTATTTAATTATATAGAAAATAGATCTGGAAAAAAAGATTATGATGTTTTAATAATCAATTCAGATTTCGATGTAAATGCTAGATTGAGTTTGTCAAGTTTAGATCTTAAAATATTTGGAATAGATAGGGTGGTACTGAGTCTTCAACATAAGGTTTGGATTAAACCTCAATCGAATGCAATTATAATAAAGAAGAATAGAGATTTAAATTTTGATGGTTTAATAACTGCTGGAAAAACACAATATTATGGATCTGATTTTTCGTTTATTTATAATGATTTTAAACTTAATTTACCACACTGTGACTCCATGTTTGTTTGGGCAGATTACAAAGAATCTAGAAAAAAAGGAAAATTAGTAAGATGTTTGTCTAGTATTCAATCTTTAGTGGGCTATATTCAAATTGATCAATCTGATAATAAGTCAGGTGTTGATACTTCCCATCATGAGTACCCCATTTTACATTCCAATAATCCAACTTATGTATATTATGATGACCCCACGATACAAAACGGAATATATGATAGAGAAAAATTCATGTTTGTTATTGACCCATTTGAAATGGATAGTTTGGATGAATTTGCCAACCAGGGTTTAAATTTGAATGGATTATTTAAGTCTGGAGGGATTTTTCCTGATTTTGAAGAATCTCTAATAATTATGCCTGATTATTCTTTTGGTTTTAAGAGAAATACACCTGTAGATGGTTTTAAAATTTATAATCAGTTAGCTAACTATGATAACGAAATTAGGTTATCTAATGAAGGTTTAAAAGGAACAGGAACGATTGAATTTTTCACCTCTACTGCAATTTCAGAGGATATCACTTTTTTTCCTGATTCGGTATCTGCGATTGCACACACTTACTTGAATGAAAAAAGAGAATCTGATCCAGAAATACCACTTGTAAAGGGAAAAGATTGTAAAATATCTTACATTCCAAATGACAGTCTTTTTTATGCTTATTCTTTAGATTCTAATTTTAAATTTTTTGATCATGAAGAATCAGATTTAATGGGAGAATTGAAATTAGGCTTCGATGGGATAATCGGTAGTGGAGTTATGAGATTTGGAACGGGTGAAGTGGAGTCTTTGAAATATACTTATGAAACGGATGTTATATTAGCAGATACATCAGAATTTAGATTGGTGTCGTTATCTAATGATTTAGATGCTTTGTCTTTTAAAACACAAAATTTAAATGCAAGAGTAGATTTTGCTACAAGAATAGGGGAGTTTAAATCCAATTCTGGTGAAAGTTTCGTGACCTTTCCAGAAAATCAATATATCTGCTATATGGATCAATTTAACTGGTATATGGACAATGGTGAGCTAGAAATGGAAAATAGTAAGCAAGCGGCAGCTGATATTAATATTGATACTGATTTAGACCTTACTGCTTCCAACTTTTACTCTATACATCCAGATCAAGATTCTTTAAATTTTGGATCTTCAAAAGCTAAATTTGATGTCCGTAAAAAAAGGATTACGTGTAATAAAATTCCCTTTATTAAGGTGGCCGATTCTAGAATTGCTCCTGATAGTGGTGCTATTGTTATTCGAAGAAAGGCAAAAATTGACCCTCTTGAAAATGCGGTAATTAGAACTAACGATATTACTAAGTATTACAGTATCTACGATGCAGATGTAGAGATTTTTACTAAGCATGATTATTTGGCATCAGGAATATATGATTATTTAGATTTAAATGGCGACAAACAAAATATCTTTTTTTCTGAAATAAAGCCTGATACAACAGATCAAACACATGGTTTAGGCACTATAAAGAAGAATAAAGGATTTAAATTAAGTCCTAATTATGAATTTTATGGAGATGTGAAGCTTAGCTCTACAATTGAAAATTTAGAATTTAGTGGATACACACAAATTGTACATAGTTGTAAAAATATTGATCAAAAATGGATCGAATTTACATCCGTCATCAATCCTTCAGATATTTACATTCCAATTGTTTACGATTCAACTAAAAAATACTCCAATTATGAAAATATATATTCAGGAATGATTTTTAATACTACTGATTCGCTTTCCTTATATCCTACTTTTGTTTCTTCAAAAACGAACGACAATCACATTGAAATGATCAATACAGATGGTTTTTTAAGATACAATTCTACTAAAAAGGAATATCAAATTTCCAATAAAGACAAATTGACTGAATATACGTTGCCAGGAAATTATACTGCCTTAAATATTGAGAGTTGTAGAACTAAATCGGATGGAGAATTTGACTTTGCAATAGATTTAGACCAAGTTAAAACAAATCAAGCTGGAGAAATTAAGTTTAATCCAAAAAAATGGTCAACAGAATTTAAAACCTCTACTATTTTTGAATTTTTAATTAGTGAAAATGCAATGGATATATTATCGAAGTCCATTCTAGATTTTCCTGAACTAAGATCATTAGATTTTGAAAATTCTTATTATGAAAAATCTTTAAGGGAATTAGTTGGAGTAGAATCAGCCGATAAAATCATGGAAAATTTAATGGTAAGCGGCAAAATTAAAAAAATGCCTGAGTTGTTGGAGAAACCCATTTTTATAGGTGACATCCGATATAAGTGGAATCCCAATAGAAAATCATATGTTTCTTATGGTGATATTGGTATAGCTAATATTAATAAAAAACAAATCATGAAATATGTTAAAGGTAAAATTGTGATTTCTAAAAAATTAACTGGAAATGATCTTACTATTTATCTTCAATTAGATAAAGACAACTTTTACTATTTCAACTATAAAAAAGGTCTTATGAAGGTTTACAGTTCTAACGAAGACTTTAATAAAATAATCTCAGAAACTAAAAAAGATGAAACTAAAAGTAAAATCAAGGGACTTCCTGATTATCAATATATGTTAGGAGCCGCTAAAGACGTAGCCCCCTTTGTAGCAACATATATGAAATAAAATGCAAAATTTATTTGAATTTAATAATGTTGTGGCTGTTTTACTTGCCTATTTTATAGGTTCTATTCCCTCTGCTATTTGGGTCAGCAAATGGTTTTTTGGAATTGATGTTAGAGATTATGGTAGTAATAATGCGGGTGCAACCAATACTTTTAGAGTAATTGGTAAGGTAGCAGGATTTATTGTGCTATTTTTTGATATTTTAAAAGGTTGGATTTCTGTAAAATTACTTACTACTTTAATTTTTTATGATCCAAATTCTTTAGAATTTATCAATATGCAATTAATTGTAGGGATTACGGCTGTTTTAGGACATGTTTTTCCAATTTATGAAAAGTTTCAAGGTGGTAAAGGAGTAGCTACATTAATGGGAATTATATTGGCCATTAATTTTTCAGCAGCAATTGGGTGTGTAATTATATTTCTAGTAATCTTTCTCTTTTTCAATTATGTATCACTTGGAGCGATTGTAGCAGCTATTTTTTTCCCCATAATTACTATATTTATTTTACGAGTTGAGTCCTTGTCATTGATATATTTTTCAATATTCATTTCTATATTAGTAATATTGACCCATAAGCCTAATATTTTCAGATTGTTAAATAAAGATGAAAATAAAATGAAAATCAATCTTAAAAAAAGTAAAAATAATTAAAAATTGAGTTTCTATAAGTCATATTTTATTATCCTTTTTTTTATAATCGGTTTTACTAGTTTCTCTCAAGAAACTTTTAAAAATGAAGCCGAGAGAATTAAATATGCAAATAAATTATTTGAAAATCAAAAATTTATTGAAGCAGAACCTCACATGCTAAGTTTTTTAAGTAATAAAAATAACTCAGAATACAACTTCAAATACGGGGTTTGTGTTCTTTTTAAATATGCCGATAAATCTAAAGCTATTCCTTACCTCAAAAAAGCTGTAAAGGATGCCCAAGTAGACCCTAGAGCATATTTTTACTTGGGAAGAGTTTATCATTATAATTATCTATTCCAAGACGCTTTAAATAACTATAAAAAGTATGAGTCATTAGCTAATCCTAAACAAGCTAGCTCCTTAAATTTAAATATGTATGTAAATATGTGTCAAAATGGACAATCTTTGATGAAAAACCTTTCGGATATTATTGTAATTGATAAAAAATCTACCGCTCTAGACAAATTTAACTACAGTTATGATTTAAAAGACATTGGTGGAAGAATATTACCTACTGAAGAATTCCAATCCAAGCTTGATAAGAAAAGAAATCACAAACCTATTATTTACTTTCCAAGTGTTAATGATATACTATTTTATTCTAGCTATGGAGAGAGTGGAGAAAATGGTTTAGATATTTATTTTAGAAAATGGTTGTCAAGCGGAGGTTGGTCTGAAGCAAAACTATTACCATCGAACATCAACTCTTCCTATAATGAAGACTTTCCTTTTTTAAATGCTGATGGAACTACGTTTTATTTTTGTTCAAAAGGCCATAATTCAATGGGGGGCTACGATATTTTCAGATGTAATTTTGATCCTTCTACTAATGATTTTGGTCCGATAAGTAACTTAGATTATAAAATTAATAGTACTGACGATGATATTTTATATCTGGTTGATAAAAATAATGAAAATGCTATTTTTTCTTCTAAAAGATCTTCACCAGGAGATAAAATAGATGTATATAATGTTAAGGTGAAGGTTCTTCCTTTACAAAATATAATTATTGCAGGAACATTCAAAAACTCTATAATTGCAGATGATATTGAAGCAAATATTAAAGTACAAGATGTCAGAAATAATAAATTAATTGCCTCGTATACTGTTTCAAAAGATGGAACCTATCAAATTCTACTTCCAAATTCTGGTAAGTACAAGTTTATTGTAGAAACTCCAAAAAGCGAAAAAATTCATGCAGGTTTAGTAGAAGCGCCTCCTCAAGAAAAATTAAAAGCTTTAAAACAAGAAATAGAATTAATAAGAAAAGACGGACAAGAAAAATTAATCATAAAGGACTACTTTGATCAATCTCCAGAGAACGAAGATGTAATTATTGCTAATCTTCTTAAAAAAATGTCAGAACCCCAGATTAATATTGATCAATTTCCAGATAGTATACTTAATAAATTGACTGCTAAAGAAGAAATCACTCAGACAACAGATGAGATACCAGTATTTACACAGGATAAAGAAATTACATCTAATGAAAACGATTCTATCAATGAAATAATTGACTTTACTGCACAAAAAGAACAATTAATTGAATCTAAAAAACAATCCATTAATGAGATAAGACAACAAAACTTATTGGTTCAAAATATTGCTAAGTTAAAAACCGAAGAAAGTCAGGATTTAGCTCAAAAAGCAGACGATATTTTATTAGAAATTGAATCCGATCAAGAAGATTCTATTATTGATCAAAAACTTAAAAAAGCAGCCGAATACAACTTAAAATCACAGCTTTCAAATGAGCAAGCAAGCAGTTCCATATTACTTTCAAAAACCTTAGAGCAAGAAATTGAAATAAAAAAGAAACAGATAGAAACTATAACTACTCTTGATTCGCAAGACGACTTATTATCCGATTCTAACAATCCATCAATTGTCAATATTCAAAAAGAATTTAATAATCCTAACCATAAAGAAAAATCGCCTTTACAAACAATAAGATCTCTCTCAAAATTAAAAGAACAAGAAGCTGAAAATCATGCTACTAAAGCACAAAATTTAAGATCCGATCAAGAAAGTATTATATTTCAAATAGAAAAAGAACAAGAAATTTTAAACAACACCAAGAAAAAGAAAGTTATTGAACAGCAAAACATTAAAATTTCAGAATTAAAGAGAAAACAATTAAAATTAGATGCCGATATAGAAAATGAATTTTCACTGTATGAAAAGTCCGAGATCGAAAGAAAGAATCTTGTAAAAGAAGCAGATAACTTAGAAAAAATTTCTGTATCTAAGGATTACGAAGATTTAACTTTAGAAGAAGATATTGATGTAAATGATTTAGCGGAAACCAATAATTCAGTAAGAACTGAGCTAATTGAAAAGAATAATCCACAATTGGAAGAAATTTATGTGGAAATTAAAACAGAAGAATCAACATCTGCAAATGCAATTTTAAATAGTACAAATGAATTAATCACAAATGAGAATACTAAAGATCTTAATAATAGATCTCTTGAAAATAATTCCAAAAATATAGATAATTCAAATTTAGTTGCCAACGAATCACAAAATACTATTGACAATTCTAATAATATAGATACTACCAAAGATATTAAAAATTTGTCTGTAGATTCCACTATACAAATTGCCATCAATGAAAATAATATTTCAAATAATAGGGATTTGGATTCTAGTAATGGTAAGTCAACTTCTTCTACAACTTCTTTCGAGATTATGGAAGAAAATCAGGCAATTGAATTTGTAGAAAATCTTCCCATAAACATACCCGTTGTTAAAGATTTTGAAGAAGTTCCATCCACTACTGTAAATGGAGTAGTTTTTGATTCTAAATCCGACCCTGATTCTTATCAAGTTTTAGCTATTGTCGATGAAAATATTCAAGTAACACAAAATAAATATGAAAATGAGACAAACAATAAAATTATTGAGATCAATAAAAAGAATTTAGATAAAATTAAATCCATTTCTGCAGAAAATGAAGAGCTAGAACTGCAAAAATTAGACGTTACTGATGAAAAACAGAAATCTAAAATTGACAAGAAAATTTTTAAACTGAATAAGAAAAAGGCCAAAGCTCAACTTAAAATTGCGGATGATATGGCTTTTGTAAATGAAAAAGAGATTAACCATATAAATAATGAACTATCGTCTACAAAAAAACAGACATTTGACGTTAGTCCAGAGAGTTTTAAGCTAAAGCAAGGAAAAGAATTTGAGAGTGCTGCAGTTGAGCTCATTAAAAAATCTGAAGATTTAAGAAATCAGGCATCTAATGAACAGGATAAAATTAAAAAAGGGAAGTTAATAGACGAAGCTATTCAAAATGAAAATACAGCTATAAATTACTTAAAAAAATCTAAGAAATTATATTCCGATGCTATTATTGAAGACTTTTCTAATGATAAACTTACTATAGCTAAATCTTTAAACCCCACACAAACTAAACAGTCTGTAAAATTTGAAAAACTTGCAGATATTGCTTCAGCCGAGTCTAAAAATTATTCTGAAAAAGCAAAACAATTAAGAGAAGATGGAAATATTTTAGAAGCAGTTGAATTTGAAAACTTAGCTAAAACCCAAAAAAATAAGTCTTCAGAGTACAAAGAACAATCTTTAGACTATAAAGAAATGGAAATAGCCATGGTAAAAGAAATTGAACTTTCTAAAACTTTGGTAGAAGCTGAGGTCGTAGATATTGCATCTACTGAAGAATTTCAATCTTATTATGAAAATGAAAAATCGATACAAAATTTAGAAAAAGAAAATCAAAAATTAAAAGTAAAAAAACAAGGATATAATAAGGTTTATAATCAGTTGAATGCTAAATCTGAAGCACTTATACAACAATCTAAAAAGGAAACAGACCCCATTAAAAAGAATCAACTTATTAAAGATTCTAAATTATTATCCAAAGAAGCAGCAAAAATAAAAGGATATTCAGAAGCTATTGTTTACAGTATAGATTCTGTAAAAAGAGTGATTAATAATAAGGAAATGGAACAAGCCATGGTTTTAGAGGTTATTGAGGATTCATCAGAAGTTGCTCAAATTCAAGCTTTAGCTATTTCAGGAAAGGCAGATAGTGTTTTAGCTTTACTCCCCGATGAAGTTTCTGAAGAAGTAGAAGCTCTCGATACTATTACGATAGACTCCACCAATATTAGTGCAATAGAAGAAAATTTAGAAGAACCCATTGATGAAATTATTTCTGATAATAGATCTTTAAATCAGGAAGATGTTTTTTCAAAAGATTTTGTGCCGCCAACTATAATTAAAGAAACCATTTTTTTTACTACAGAAAGAGAAGTGTACTCAGATGATAATCCCATACCTGTTAACCCTAAATTACCTAAGGGTTTAATTTTTAAAATTCAAGTAGGTGCTTTTAGAAATCCAATTCCTCAAAATTTATTTAAAGGTTTTGCTCCAATTAGTGCTGAAGTTGTAAGAGATGATATAACAAGATATAGAGTAGGGTATTTTAAAAGTTATACAACAGCTAACCAAGCTAAAAACCAAGTTAGAGCCTTAAGTAATAGTTACAGAGATGCTTTTGTAGTTGCTCTTAATAATGGCGAAAGAATTACTTTAAGTGAAGCAAGATCTTTGCAACAAAATTTTTCTGTTGAAACTAATGAAGAAATAGCTAAAGTCAACACAAATTCATTAAACGATTTAAGAAACCTAATTGCTAATGACAATACTTTAGCCGAAGTTACCACTGTAAATGAATTAGACGGATTATTTTATTCTGTTCAAATTGGGGCATTTTCTAAGCCTTTGTTAAAAGAAAACAATTTTAATTTATCTCCGCTAATTGTAAGTAGAATTAATAACTTATATAAATACTCTACTGGACAATTCCCAAATATTGAACTAGCTGCTAGTAAAAAATCTGAATTAGTTAATGAAGGTATTTTAAAAGATGCATTTATTATTGCTTATAATAATGGAAGAAGTATTTCATTAACTCAAGCTAATTCTGTCAATCCAAATAGAGTGGTTGAATATAAAAATCCAACTATTTATTATATCAACTTTGGAACTTACATTGGCGAATTTCCAGAAATTTTGAATCCTGGAAACTTAGATATGAGAGAATTCAATATAAAATCTAGAGCAAGATTTTCAGGAAAACAATTTTTTAGTAAAAAATACAACTCGCTTTCGGAAGCACAAATTGCTTTAAATGCTGTTCCTAACACCCTTACCAATTCAAAAATTGTAAAATCAAGTAGAGACGATTTTAGTTTTAACTATGAATACAAAGTTGAATTAGGTGTTTTTGAAGAAGTTACGGAAGAAATCAAAGAAAAGATAGATAAATTAAAGAATTTAGAGATTAATGCATTTAATAAAAATGGTGATCAAGTTTTTTATACTAAGTCTAGAGACGATAAGGAGTCAGTTACTTCCGATTTAAACCTTTGTAAAACACAGGGTTTTAATGAAGCTAAAATTGTGGTTTTTAAAGATGGTATAGAAACTACACTTAAACAAATTCAAAAATCTTTCAAGTAATTAATAAAATTATTAATTTAGCAGAGTGAATGAACAACAACAGTATAACGAAAACTTATTAATTTCAGAGATAAATAACAAGGAAAATTCCATTGTATTATACAATGATGATGTGAATAGTTTCGATCATGTAATTAATTCATTATGTAAATACTGCGATCACGATTCAGTCCAGGCTGAACAATGTGCCTGGATAGTTCATAATAATGGTAAATGTTTAGTAAAAAAAGGTTCTTTTGATGAGTTAAAGCCTATATGCACTGCTTTAACTGACAATGGATTAAGTGCCCAAATAGAATAACTACTATACTTTATCCTAAGTTCATAATTTTACTTTTATGTGTGGTAGATTCAACTTTTCAAACCATAGCAATGTAAAGGGAATCGAAGAAATTGGAGTTAGTCCAAGTTTTAATATAGCTCCATCTTCTAAAATAGCTGTGCTTAATGAAAATATGAAATGCTTAAAGCTTAATTGGGGTTTTACTCCAACTTGGATGAAGCAAGGACAAATTATTAATGCCAAAAGAGAAACAGTACGAACTAAGGCCACCTTCGAAGGTTTTAGAAAGTGTTATGTACCTATTAATGGCTGGTATGAATGGTTAAAAACCGAAAATGGAAAAGTACCATACTATTTCCATAGTAATTATGACACAATGTATGTGAAATCTATTATGAAAGAGAATACAGTTATTTTATTGACTGCAGAAGCAATTAATAGCATATCGCATATTCACAATAGAATGCCTCTTTTAAGTAACGAGCCAGTTTTTAAAAATTGGAATCTTAACCCTATTAGTATAGATATTAATGTATATGAAGTAAGTAGAGAAGTGAGTTATACTGGTAATAATAGTCCGGAACTTATAAAACCACTTTCTTAAATTCTAATTTAAATGAATAATTGTGAATTATGTAATAGAAATCAACAACTTACCTTTCATCATCTAATACCTAAGAAAAATCACAAGATAAAGTACATTAGGAAAAAATATTCCTCTTTAAATATTAGCACTTATGGAATTAAAATTTGTAAGGATTGTCATAATATGATTCATAAGCTAATTCCTCATAAATCTCTAGCATTGGTTTACAATTCTAAAGAAAAGCTTCAAAAACATCCCGAGTTAAAAAAATTTATAGATTGGGTAAAATTTCAGACTAAGAAGGTAAAATAATATTTATGAAAACAGTAAAAATAAAACCTAGAAACAGCAACCGAACTATGTATTAAAATTGATATTAAAACACCCATAAAAATAGCTAATTAGGGACATTTTAGGCATATTTTACAATCTGGGTTATTAAATTAGAATCAAAAATAAAGGGCTAACCTGCTCAATTTGAGTGAGTTAACCCTTTGTGACCTCGGCAGGATTCAAACCTGCAACCGCCTGAGCCGTAATCAGGTATTCTATTCAGTTGAACTACGAGGCCAATTTTTTACAA
>MDSV01033994.1_pt1 | contig 20914 bp, 10 predicted proteins | sample 810851 | NCBI WGS metagenome assembly MDSV01 (sample SAMN05326640, study PRJNA326480) | marine metagenome | isolation source: seawater | place: Atlantic Ocean: North East | collected 2012 | reverse complement strand
GTCGGCGGCGCGCGCGGAGGCGCCCGCGGACCACTCGCCCGTCGCCGTCGCGGACGAGCTCGTCCACGCCGTGACCGACGTGGTCGGTGACGCGCCCGACCTTCCTGTCGAGTCGCGGGACTCCGCGCTCGACGCCGAACCCGCCGCGTCCGCGTCGGACTCCGATCCGGACGAGGCCATCTTCGAGGAGGCTTCGAAGATCGGCAGGGACCTGATCCGCGGTTTGCTGCCCACGCCGATGATGCTTCACGGCAAGACGCGCCCGAGGTGGGCGGAGGGGGACATGAGCCCCGCGACGGCGCCCGCGCCCGCGCCGGAAACCAACCAGGACGCGCGCTCGCCCGGCACGCCCCCCAGCGAGCTCGAGCGCGCGGACTCGCGCGCGGCGGCGGCGGAGGCGGAGGCCGCGGCGACGGAGGTGACCAACGACTCCTCCGACGAGCTCTCCTCGGCGGGCGACGCGTCCGAGTCCGACGCGTCGTACTCGTCCGACGCGTCGTACTCGTCCGACTCGTCCGAGTACGACTCGGAGAACAGCGCGTCGCACGTCTCGGGTATCGGGCCCGGCATGCGCGCGCCCGCGCCGCGAGGACCCGCGTACGTCCCGAACTTCACGGCGAACGGTTTCGGTCCGTTCCCGGGGTGGGTCCCCGGGACGGCGGCGGGTTCCGCCGCGCCCGGCAAGGTTCTCGCGGGCTCCCCCGGGTTCGGGCACCCGGGCGCGTCTCCCGAGGCGGCGGCCGCGGCGCTGGCGCAGTACCAGCAGTTCATGCAGTTCACGCAGTTCACGCAGTTCCAGCAGATGCAGCAGATGCAGCAGATGCAGGCGCAGGCATCCTTCGCCACGCCGGGCGCGGCGGGGCAGGGACGCTTCGGCTTCGGCGGCTTCGGCGGCTTTGGCTCCCCTGCCTCGCCCAGCTCGCGGGAGATGGCGAAGCTGGCCGTCGCGCACCGCCGGCGCGCGCTCGCGCGCCTGGTGTTCGCGGGGCTGCGCCGGCGGGCGCGCGCGGCGCGGCGCGAGAGGAGCGCGGAGCGGCGCGAGCGGCGGCGGAGCGCGCGGAGACTGGATACCCGTACGAGTCCCCTCGAGGCCTCGAGTCTGACTGGTTCGCGGACGAAGAAGCCCTTCGTCGCGGCGCGGGTGCTCGAGATCGAGCAGAGGGCCGCGGCGGCGGCGCTGGAGAGGGAGAGGGAGACTGCGACTTCGATGGTGGCGACGGCGAGCCCGTCCGTCGGAATTGCGGCGTAGACGAGGCGTCGCGCGCGAGGCGTCGTGCTTAACTTATTCACGAAAAGACTGACGAAAGAGTCATCCGCGGCGACCCGCGCGTCGTGCTTTGATTTTCTCGCATCACGCCTCCTTCTTCACTCGGTACACGTCTTCTTTGAGCGCCGCCTCGATGCGGTCCAGCGCCTCGGCCAGCGTGTCGTCGCTGGCGGCGTACGACAGTCGCACGCACTCCGGGTTCCCGAACGCCGACCCGGGGACCAGCGCGACTTGCGCCTTCTCCAGCAAATACCGGCACAGCGCGTCTCCGTCCTCCACGACGCCGAAGCCCTCCGCGACGCACCCCTCGCCCACGATGGCGCTGACGTCCGGAAACACGTAAAACGCTCCGCGTGGCGCCTCCAGCTTGATGTCCCCCGCGTTCGCGCGCATCGCTTTGAACCGCGACACGACGTAGTCGCGCCGTTTGAGAAACGCGGCGCGCATCTCTCGCACCGGTTCCCCCCCGCCGGGGCCGAGCTCGAGCGCGGCGAGGCCCGCCTCCTGCGAGATGGTGCTCGGCCCGGAGGTGGTCTGGCTCTGGATGGACGCGGCGGCCTTGGCGAAGTGCGCGGGCGCGGCGAGGTACCCCAGGCGCCAGCCGGTCATCGCGAACGCCTTGCTGAATCCGTTCACCGTGAGCGTGCGCTCGCGCATGCCCGGCAGCCCGGCGAACGACACGTGTCGGGCCGGGGGGTAGATGATGTGCTCGTAGATTTCGTCCGCGAGCACGAGCAGACGCGGGTGCTCGCGCACCACCTCCGCGATCGCGCGCAGATCCTCCTCGGAGTACACCGCGCCGGACGGGTTCGAGGGCGTGCACAGGATCAAGAGCCGCGATTTCGGCGACAGGTGCGAACGCAGCGTCTCCGCGGAGAGCAAGAACCCGTCCTCGGCGGAGGTTCGCGCGACGACGGGCTCTGCCCCGGCGAGCCGGCACATCTCGGGGTAAGAGACCCAGAAGGGCGCGGGCACGATCACTTCGTCCCCCGGGCCGCACGTCGCGATCACGCCCTGCGCCACAGATTGCTTCGCGCCGTTGCTCAGGACGATCTCGCCCGGTTCGTACGTCAGCCCGTTCTCGTCGAGGAGCTTCGCGCATACCGCCTCGCGCAGCGCCGCGGTGCCGGTGTTCGGGGAGTACCTGGTCTTGCCCCCCCGGATCGCCGCGCATCCCGCCTCGACGATCGCGGCGGGGGTGTCGAAGTCGGGCTCGCCCGCGGCGAGGCCGATCACGGGCAGGCCGCTCTCCTTCATCGAGCGCGCCAGGTCCGTCAGCGCCATCGTCTTGGACTCGCGCAGGGACGCGACGCGTGGGTTCAGCGACTGGTCCACCGAGGCGACCGCCGCACCGCGCTCGGTCGCCGCGCGCGCCGCGGTCGCGCGGCGGAGGCGGCGCGCCCGAAGTTCCGCGGCGCGGGGGAAGAGCGCTGATGACGCGAGCGTGAGCGACGTCATCGTGACCGCCGTCCGAGACGCGAGGCGCGGTGTGACGGCTCGATGCTCTGCTCGCTCTATGGATACATCGGAAGGTGCGGAAAACCACAAAAAGACGCGCGCGAATGCTCGATGCATTTTCTCGCCGACGGAGAAAAAGAGACGTCGGTGAGGAGTTTCCAGAAACAGTGCATGTAGAACCGAAAACCTTTTTTGTGGCTGACTCAGAGAAGTTCACCATAGGGAAATCAGTCACCAACTTCACACAATTCTTTAGGACAATAAATGTCAACTAATCAACTTGCCAACAATCACAAGCAGGTGCACCCGAGCCCCGACGATCGCGCTCGGGGCCCGACCCTCGAGCCGCTTCCGACCGCCGCGTCTCAAGCGTGTACCCCGCGCCCACCGCCGCACCCAGGCTGTCTCTTCTTCCGCGAGTGAGGGCACGCGCGCTGTCGGTCGCTCCGAGCACTTTTTACGCGTTCCAAAATGGCGCCCGTCTCTCGCGGCTCCGCGGCGCGCGACGAAGCCGTCCGGTTCGGGACGTCCTCGAAGGCGCAAGCGACCGCCTTCGAAAAGCCAAAGCCGGGACTCTGCTCAGCCTCTTCCGGCTTCATCGCGCCTCCGAGCGCGAAGAAAGTCGTGGGCTACAGGGTGTGGTTCGGGGCGATTTTGTTTCTGGAGTTCTCGCTCCTGACTAAAGCGGAGACTCTGCTCCGCGCCTACAAGAGCCAGGGCGTCACGCAGCTGAACTTCCTGAGACACAAGTGGGTCTCGTTTGGGACCCACATCATCATCGACGCCGCCGTGCTGTGGTTCCTGAACGCGTTCCCGGGTTTCCCTGAAGCGGGCCTGGCGCGCGCGAAGGGGCGAACGCCGGGACCGCCCCCGCCTCGTCGGCTGCGCGTCCCGCAGCACGTGCCGTTGCTGATACGACACGCGCTGAAGATCATCAACCGCCTGCCCATGTTGTTCGACGCGCTCCGCGACCACACCGCGCTGAGAGCGGAGCGGCTCGCCGACTTGGACGCCGAGACGGGGTTGTCTTGGCGTATGTACCACGGGTTCACGCAGAGGCAAGTGCTGCTGATGGTGCTGAACCCGACGTTCTTCAACGTCGCGTTCGGCGGCGGGAATCGCGCGTTCGTACGCGCGCAAGCGTTCGTAAACGCCACGTTCGTGTTTATGGTGGCGCGCGCGAACAGCGAAGCTTTCGCGTCGTATCCAGACGCGCTGCGACACAATTTCCTGGACGCGATGGGCCACCACGACCAATTTTACACCGTGGTTTTGCCGATCGTCGTCGCCGCGCCCTTCGCGTTTGCGTTTTCGTTGCGGCGCGACGGCGCGATCTCGGGGCTGGAGTTCCTGTGGCGCGTGTACTTCGGCGAACAGGCTGAGCTCGGGAAAGAAGCTGAGCTCGAGTCGACCCCTCGGACGATGGTCCGCGTCGCCGGAAGATTGAGACGCACGGCGAAACGTGTGATTCCGCTCGTCGCTTCGGTGTTTGTCGGAGCGGCGGCGTGCGCGTGTTTTACGAGTACGCGCTTCGACGACGTCTTCGACGCGCGCGACGCGCCGTCGATCGCGCTCCTGGCGCTCTCGGTGATGTGCCTCGCGGCGTCGGTGACTGTGCCCGGAAGGCTGGCAGACGCGTTTTCGGCGAGCCCCGAGGGCTTGCGAACGTTCAACGGAAACGTCAGAGACGGTGCCGAGAAGGAGGCTTTCAAAGTCGCCGCGTCGTACGCCGCGACGAGCGCCTTGGCGTGCGCTCTGGTCACCAGAGGGAAACCGCTCGACGTCTCGACGCGCGCCGTCACGACCATCGCGGTCCACGCGTGGCTCCCGGCGTGGGGTATCGTCGCGGCGTGCGCCTGCGCGGTGACACCGAGCCCCGGCGTGCCGCGTGCCGCGCGCGCTGCGGCGGCGGCTGTGGCTGTGGCTGTGGCTGGGCTGGTTGTCATCGATCCTCGCGCGAACGTTTACCTGGCCGCGTTCGCGCGCGAGCAGACGACGATGTGCGCCGTCGCGCTCTCGCTCGCGTACTTGTGCGCGCTGCACGCGGCGAGCGCGTGGTCCATCCACGCGAGAATCCTTTTTGAGGACACTCCCGGCGTAACAGACAAAGAGATGCAAGATATGTCGTGGGTCGAGGCGACCATGTCCGGTTTGCCTCGGGCCCGACAGGGTCACTGGCAGCCGGAAGATTTCGAGCTCGATCCTTCTCGGTTCGAGATGCGTCCGCGAGATCGCCAACTGAGCCTGGAGGATGCGCGGTACGAGTTTGTGCCGCTGTCGCGCGATGGCCGAGGCGGCGCGGGGCGCGAGAACCCGTTCGCGGGTCTTTGTGAACCCTCAGCCTCTGCGCCTGGCGTGTCGTCGTGCCGCGCTGAAGGCTGCGGCAAGCCCGTCAAGAGCGGCGACGCGCTCGCCGAAGGCTTGAACCTGTGCGCCGAGCACATGGTTGCCGAGAAACCGTTCCAGTGCGAACTTCGCGGCGGCGCCGCGAACTTCTGTGTGCAGTGCCGTCGCGTGCACTCGACACCTCGATGCGGCGATCGGGTCCCGCAACCGCTTCGCGACTCCATCATGGTGATCTGCGCGCGCGCGGCGGAGGGCGATGCAGCCGCGGCGCGCGTCGCCCCGCCCGCGCCGCGCTCGCCTCGCGACGTTTCGATGCGCGCGTGGTACAAAACCGAGGAAGGTCCCGTCGAGGCGACGGCGCGCGTGCGCGCCGTGATCGGCGATTTCGCATCTCTGCAGCCCGGAAACGCTCGCGTGCTCCACGCCGAGGTCACCGCTCGCCCGGGATGCACTTTGCTCACCGTGGATATCGCCGCCTTGCTCAACGACGACGACGCCGCGTCTGGATGCGACGTCGGGAACGACGTCGTCGACGGAGACGTCGACTCGCGCCGCGCCCGAGACGAGGAGATGGCGCGAGCGTTGGCGGACGCCGGCGTCCGGAACGGCTTGGACGGCGTTTTGGATTTTGAGATCACGGGCGGCGTGCCTTCCGAGGCGCGTCGACGGACGCTTCGCAGATTCGCGTTCGACGCCCGCAACCGCGCGTCGACTACGACGGAGCTTGAAATCGCCCCGCGTTTCGCGCACTTCGCGCGGTTCCGGCGGTTCGGGCTTTTCGGCGCGGAAAGCGACGACGGCGCGACCGGCGGTTCAGCCCCCCGCGCGGATGATCGTTTGCCGGTGCTTCGCTCCGATCAATACGACGTGCTGACATTGCCCACCGCGCCTGAGGGGTTCGTCTACGTGCTTCGATGCGGCGGGACGTACCTCCCTTTACTCGCCCCCTGGGACGCGAACCGCACGGCCACGTGTATGTTACACTCGCCGCCTTCCAACGCGGAGGGTCTGGGGTTCATCGAGTTGATCGCCTTGCAAGAGCTCGAAGCGCGAGATATCGACCTCGCGGAAGGACCGGCGGACGTGTCAGGACGCGTGGACATCTCGCCTCTGCTCTCAGCCGCGGTGTTCATCACTCCAAACGCCAGGCTTGCGACTGAGTTGGGCGATCCCGTGACTGGCGCGAGAGCCGAACACGCGCCGATGCTGTTCAACATCGGCGCCGCGCTCACGGGGCGGGCGAGCGGCGCGGTCGTCGGCGCTTCCGGGACAAACGGAAACGCCAGCTCGTCCGGAGATGTGGACGACTCACAACGCGTTCGCGAGGAGGCTGTGTTCCACGCAGCCTGCGGCGCCGCATCGATGGGTTGGTCAGTCGTGACGACTCGCGTGATCGCGAACCTCGACGTGCAAAAGAATAGGCCCGAGGGCTCCGAGGGGTCGGGAAACAACGGCGACGATTACGCTGCGTGGATGTCTGAAAACCCGGACACGGCGACGGACGAGTACGGGTACTCCTCGGAGTACTCTTCCGACGGCGCGTGTCGAAGAGTCCCTCGCGACGCACCTAAAGCGAGGAGACAGACTCTTGGCACGCTCGCGGGCGCCGCCACGTTGATGCGCGCCGCGTTTAGCTCGGGAGACGCCTCGACCTCGCGAGCGGTGGTCGCGTGGGTGATTCGCAACTTCGGCGCCGTCGCGGCCAGCGATTTGCTTTCGGCGGGCGACGGCGGTGACATCGGCAGCAGCTGGACGCCGCTACACGCCGTGGCGCACGCCGTCGCGCGTCGCGTGCAGGAATCCGCGGCGGCGGAGTCGCCGCTCGCGCGCATTTATTTATTTTTCGCGACGGCAGCGACGGCGGCGCGAGGCGCCGAGCGGTCCGTCTCCGCCGCCGCGCTCGCCGCCGCCGACGAGGCGATCGGCACGCTCACCGTCTCCGGGGACCCTCTGTGTTGGGCGCGGAACGCCGCCGCGTCCGCGCCGCCGCCGTCCGCGGTGCTTCGCGGCGCCGAAGAGGTCTCCGCGGGGTCTTCGCCTCAGTCTCGAATCGCCGCTTGGCGCGCCGGCCGCGAGCGCGTCGCCCTCGACGAGCGCATCCTCCGGACGCTCGCCGAGGCGACGCGCCGCGCGGTGGCCATTCTGCGGAGCTCGACGTCGCCAGAAAAGCCGCTCCCGGCGCACGAGCACTTCACCGCCGCCGCCGCGTTCGCGGCGGTCGCGTACGACGGGTCGCCGGCGTTGACGATGGCCGTCGCGTTGTTGTCGTTCGCGTCGTCGTCATCGTGGGACGCGCTGCGCGCGCGCGCGCTGGACGACGCGCGCGGCGACGTGTCTTCCGAGGAGGCGATGGATTGGTTGCGCGCGGGCGCGCCTTCCGACGGGTTCCCGGTTCCGTCCGCGGAGGAGATCATGGCTCGCGACGTCGGCACGGGGGCTTCCGTCTTCTGCGCGGCGATCGACGCGGCGATGATGTCGTCGGTCATCTTACGAGCCACGAGGTCGCGAGACGGGTACGGCGCCCTCAGTCCTCTCAGGGTGGGCGCCGCGCTGTCGCAGTGGCTGGCGCCCGCCGCGTGCGCGTGCGCGCGCGCCGCCGCGAGCCCGTCCAAGCGGCTCGGGTCGGCGCGCCGCGCGACCAACGCGCGGGTTCGGCTTGTGGGCGCGGGCGCGCAGGTGTTGGCGGCGCGAGTCACGAACCGTATCCTGATCGGGAGCGCGTGGCCCGCGCTCGCCGCGTGCGCTTTTTCGGTTCGGTGCGCTTCGGTTTTCGTGCAAGCCGTCGCGGCGCCCTGCGGCTCGTTCGCCAAGGAGACGGCGTGCGTCGCGCTCGGCGCGCTCGCGTGCGCGGCGCTCGTCGCGGAGCCCGGCGATTTCATCCTTTCTCGCGTCCCCGATGTTTCGTTTCGCGTCGCTCTCATCGCGTCGCTCATCGCGCGGGGCGCGCGGTGGTGCGTCCCGCGCGTCGCGCGGAGGCGCGTCGATAAGCTCGCCGCCGAGCGGATGGTGGCGTTCGAGGGGGAGGCGAAGAAGACCAGGTGACGAAACACCGCGCGTTTTTTTGGTCTCGTCGCCGATGAAACGAATGCCGTAATTAGGTTCAATCACGTATTTTGAAAGGTACCGTAAACAACTTCTTGACCGACCCTTTAGGGTCAATCTTCTTCGTCTCACCTCGTTCGCGCTCGCGCGATTTCCGAGGCGGAGGCGGCGGCGGCGAACGACGCGTTGTTCGCTGGCATCGGACGAGCCGCGAGCCACCACCAGAACGCGACGCGAAGGCCTTCCGGGATGCCTCGCTCGGCCGCGGGCAAGGCGGCTCGCGAGCAGAAGCTCACCGCCGCGAGCGCGTGGAAGCGCGGGCACACCGGTGGCCGCGGCAGGGGGAAGTTCCGCGCGCAGGGGAGGGGCGGTCGCGGCGGTCGCGGCGGTCGCGGCGGACATCGGGACGAATGGCACGGCGCCGGCGCGCGCGCCGGGGTGGAATCGCGCGACGACGGCGTTGACCCCGACACTCCCACCGCGCCGTACGACGAGGATGAAGACGACGACCCTGTCGCCGCGGTAGGCGCGGGCGACGCGTATCAGGCGCTCCTCGCGTCGCTCGCCGGCTCGGGCGACGACCCCGCGGACGACGAGTTCGCGGACGCGCTCGCGGCGAACGACGCGTCGGAGGAGGAAGACACCGACGTTTCCGGGGACGCGTCGGAGGAGGAAGACACCGACGTCTCCCGGGACCATTCTCCGGACGGAAGCGGCGGGGACGACGACGACGCGCGCGTCGCTTCGGGTCGAGGCGCCGGCGGCTCGGATGAGGAAGCCGCCGCGAACGAGGGCGACGAGGAGGATCTCCTCGAGAGTTCTTCCTCCGAAGACGAATCGGGTCAAGACCGCGGACTTCGACGGAGTCGGACGTCCGTTTCGAACGACGCCTTCGATCCGCTCGAGACGCACCTCGCGCGTCGCGTCGACGCGACCGTCGCGAAGCGACTCGAGACGCTCGCGCCCAAGTTCAGGCGCGAACGTTTTTCAAAAAAAAGAGACTCCGTTTCCCGAGGCGTCTCCGCGACGCCGTCGGCGAAGGAAAAAAAGGGGAACGCCCTCGCGTCCGCGTCCGCGTCGCGTCCCGCCGGTCGCTGGGAGTTCGACCGCTCGGACGCGGCGGCGGAGAGACGAGAAGACGTCTTTCGCGACGTCGTCGCCGGCGTTCGCGACGCCCCCCGCGACTTGCCCGCGAAGGTCAAGGAGCGGTGGAACGCGGTCCGCGACCCGGCGGCGTTCGAGGCGCGCGCGAAACGCGCGCGGCGCAGTCTCGAGAGCGTGCTGCTCGCGAAAAGCGGGAAGGCGTCCGTCGAGGCGGAGAAGGCGCGCGCCGCGTCCGCCGCCGCCGCGGCGCCGGCGGCGCCGTACGCGTCCGGGCGACAGGCGGAGTTCCACGAGCTGTTACGCACCTACGCGGACGTGACGCTCACCGACCGCGCGCCTCTCGGGTCGGCCGAGCCGGCCCTCTCGCGCGAGCCGAGCGGCCCGCCGAACGGCGCGAGCGCGGCGCGCGGCGGACCTCGCGGCGACGAGATCATGGACGCGTACCTGCTCCACGCGGTGGCTCACGTGACGCGCACGCGCAGGCGCATCACGAAGAACAACGAAGCGCTGCTCCGCCGCGCCAAGGCGGAGGAGGCGGCGCGCGACGTGAAGAAACGGGCAGAACGCGAGGAACGGCTCGCGCGTGACACGGACAAGGCGGCGCCGAAGTCGGATCCCGAGCCCGAGCCTAAAAAAAAGCCCGACTTGGATGTGGATCCCTCCGCCGGCGGCGCCGGCGGCGGCGCCGGCGGCGCCGCCGCGCCGCGCGTCGCGGCCGGCCGGCGGAACCGCGTGATGGTCCAGGACGACGTCCCGCGCGACCAGGGGTTCGCGCGCGCGACGGTGCTTATTTTAGTGCCCATGCGCAACGCCGCGGGGCGAGTGGTGCGCCGTCTGCTCGAGCTCTGCCCCGCCGCGCACGGCCGCGCGGACGCCGTGTCCAAGCTCGAGCGCTTCGCCGACGACTTCGGCGCCGGCGACTCGGATGAGGAGGAGGCGGCGGAGACAGAGAGACGGAGAAAGAAAAACCTGTGGGTCCCCGAGGACCACTCCGCGATGTTCCGCGGGAACACCGACGACCACTTCCGGCTGGGGATCAAGATCACGAAAGCCTCCGTGCGGCTGTACGTGGACTTTTTCGGGTCGGACATACTCGTCGCGTCGCCGCTGGGTACGACCTTTTCGCGCGACGCGTCCGTTTTCCGTTCTTTTTCTTTCCAAAGCCGAGGGTTTTTTTTTTCGCGGGTCCGTTCCTCCGCCGGTGACGAAAACTTCACAACGCTCAAGCAGTCTTACCGACTTCCGTGTGGCCGAACTTCGTGTTCCCTATTGGCCCGAGGCGCGAGAACGACGCGCGAGACGCGAGACGACGACGACGACGAGACGAAAATCGCGAACGACTGACGTGACTGACCTTCGCGCGAACAAAAACGTTTTCGCGCCCCCCGGATCCTTCGCGCGCCGCGGCGCCTCCGCCTCGCTTCGCGTCGCGAAACACAAAACAGGCCTCGCCACGAAGCTGAAGGAGGGTGGCCCGGGCGCGGCGGACTTCCTCGCCTCCATCGAGTTGCTCGTCGTGGACCACGCCGACGTGATCGCGATGCAGAACTGGCAACACCTCACGACGGTTCTGGATGCCGTGAACCGCGTCCCCGTGAAGCACGCCGACGCGGACGTCATGCGCGTGCGCGAGTCGCACCTCGAGGGCCTCGCCAGGCACCACAGGCAGACCGTCGTCCTGTCCGCCTTCGCCTCGCCGGAGATCAACGCGCTGTCGCGGAACCAGTGCGCGAACGTCGCGGGGCGAGCGCGGTGGCGCGTGCTCGAGTACCCCGGGACGCTGGCGCGCGCCGCCGCCGGCGCCGCCGGCGCGCGGCTGCGCTTTGACCGCGTCGCCGACTCGGGCGCGTCGCTCGAATCCGTCGAATCGCGACGTTCCGAGTCGAAAGAGTCGCGATCGTCCGTGTCGCGCCTGGACGAGCTCCGGTTCAAGCACTTCACGCAGCACACGTTGCCGGCGTTGCGCGAGACCCCGCGGCCGGGCGCGCTCGTGTTCGTGCCGAGCTACTTCGATTTCGTGCGCGTGCGCAACTGCCTCACCGCGCACGAGGTGAGCTTCGCCGTGGCGTCCGAGTACACGCCGCCACGCGACGCCGCGCGCGCGCGGACGCTCTTCGCGGACGGACGCAAACGCGTGTTGCTCGTGACGGAGCGCGCGCACTTCTACCACCGACGCAAGGTGCGCGGCGTGAACGAGGTGCACTTCTACGCGCTCCCCGAGCGCGCCGAGTTCTTCGCCGAGTTGGTGGAGTTTGCCGGCGACTCCGCGGGCTCCGCCGGGCCCGGGGCGAGCGCGAGCGCGAACCGCGCGACCGCGGCGTTCTCGCGGCTGGACAGCCTGCGGCTGGAGCGCGTCGTGGGGACCGCGCGAGCGAAGAAGATGCTCGCGCCGGACGCCAACTCGGCGTTCGTGTTCACGGCGTGAACGCGGACTCGTCGTTATTACTACGTGTGTAAAAAGAAAACGCGCGAGACGACACCACACGCTTAAAAAACTCGCAAGTGGCCGCGCCGATGCGCCAGACGCACCCGAGCGCCGAGTGAACAACAGCGTCGCAATTCTTTCGCGGGCGCTTTCGGATCTCGGCAAACCCCCGCGCGCGAGGGTGGCGTCCGCGCGTCTCCCGAGATGTCCGACGCGGCCGCCGCGACCGCAGAACCCGCACCCGCGGCGGACGCGGGCGCGCCCGAGGGCGGACCCGCGGTGGGCGTGCGCGTCGAGGACTGGCCCGCCTCGGACGATTTCCTGCTCCGCGAGGCGGTGGAGGCGGGCGCGGCGCTCGGCGCGATCGCGCGGGGCATCCTCCCGTTCAGCCAGCCGCGCACCCGGGAGGAGATCACCCAGCGCTGGCGCGCGCTGCTATACGACGCGAACGTCGCGCTGCCCGCGGCGCGGCGCATGGCGCAGTACGCGCTGGACGCCAAGCCGCGCGTCGCGCCGCTGCCCACGTCTCCCGAGTTTCGCGCGCAGTTCCTGGCGTCGCGGCGGAGCTCCGCGGCGGGGAAGGCCGGGGACGCCGGGAACTGTGAGGTGGACTCGAGCGGCAAGGAGAAGCCCCCAGGAGGAGAAGAAAACACGAACGCGAAAGAAGAGACCCGCGGCGACGCAGACGCAGACGCGACGAAAGCTCACGAAAGCGCGCTTCCGCGGTTCGCGGATGCCGAGGCGGCGGCTTTGGAGATGCCGCCGTTGCCCTCGGCGGCGCAGATCGACCCGTGCGCGCGGCGCCGCGCGAAAGCCGCGCTCGCGGGCTCTCTGCGCAAGATCCGCAGGCTGGAAGCCTCCGCGCAGGCGGCGACGGCGCGCGCGGCGAGCGCGCGCGACGCGGTGGGCGTGCTGCAGGGCCTGAACGCGACGTTCTACCTGCGCAAGCGCGAGACGGCTCTGGGGCGGTCCACCGAGGACCAGAAAGTCGACGTGGATCTCGCCGAGGAGGGGAACGCCGGGAAGGTGTCGCGGCAGCAGGCGTTCATCAAGCTGCGGTGGAACGGCGAGTTTTGTTTGCGGAACGTGGGTCGCAGGCCGGTGTGGATCAACGGCGTCGCGGTGGAGAGCGGGCGGCGCGCGCGGCTGGCGAGCCACGCGCTCATCGAAGTCGGGGGGATGCGGCTTTTGTTTTTCCCCAACCCGGCGGCGGTGCGCGCGGCGGACCCGGAGCCGTTCTGAGAAGAGACGATCGGTTTCGTTTGTAGCGATGACTGAAATCACTAAAGGGCGTCTCTTCGGGTCACGCGCGATCAAAAAGCGGCTTTCGCGATCGAGCGCCTCGGTGACGTCGCGTCGCCGCGCGAGACGCGAGAATCGCGCGAGAACACGGACAAAATGCCCTCAACCCGTATGAATAGATCTCTATCTATGTCATTCTCATACGAAACCGATATGCTATTTTCATCTTCATCGCCCGATGGCGTTCGGCCTGGCGTTCGGTCTGTACTCGTACCCCTCATCCGGCGGCGAGTCCACGTCGTACAGCCCCCGCCTCGCGCCCGCGGCGCAGTACTGCACGGACTCGCCCAGCACGACGCTCGCGCGCGCGCACTCCGCCGCCACCGCGGAGACGCGGCCGTCGAACTCGGTGGTGACGTACGCAAAGGCGCCGGCGTCGTCGGCGGCGCGCCTGGCGACGAACTCGACGCCGCGCAGGCGGCCGACGTGCGGGTTTTGTTCCACGACCTCCGTTTCTTCCATGATGGGCACTCTGTGCACGAGCGCGGGGAAGTCCGGTCTCGGCAGCAGCCCGCCCACGACCGGCGCGTCGGGGTCAGAGACGTCCACCAAGACGACGCAGCTCGCGCAATGGCGCGACGCGACGTACGCGGTTCGGAATCGCGACGCGGCGTCGACGGCGACGGCGTAGGCACCCTCTAGGCGTTCGTCGACGACCGTGCCGCGAAACGACGGCGTCGCCGCGGACAAAGGCACGTCGTTCCCAGCGTTCGGGCCTTCTCGTAGGGTCAAAAAACCCGGGACCGTCATGACCGAGAGCGCGTTGCTCATCTCGGCGGCGACGTACGCCAGATCGTCCGCGACGGAAACGGCGCGCGCGCCGCAGAGGCGCCCGACGCTTCGGCCGTCCGCGGACTCGCAGTCGCGCGTCGCCGCGACGACTTTTGGCGTGGCCAGGTAGCGCCCGAACGCGTCCGTGTGCCACACCTTGTCCGCTCTGATGTCCACGACGGCGACGTGGCCGAAGCCCGTGGGCCTCACGCCGCGCGCGATGGCCAGCACGTACTCGCCCGACTCGTGCGCCCACACCGCGACGACCGCCTTTAAACGCACGGGGTCGGAGACGCTGCCCGCGACCGTGGGCATGTCCGGCCGGTAAACGTCCACCACGGTCACCGCGTCCACCTGCGTGGCAGCCACCCACAGGTAGTGCCCGCGCAGGTACGCGCCGCGCGCGCCGCACAGCGTGCCGCTCTGCCGGGGAGGGAACCCGGCGCAGTCCTGCACGAACCCCACCATCGAGCGCCGCGGCGCGGTCTCGGTGTCCCCGACGGTGGAATTCGCCGCTGCGCTGGAGTCGCCGTCGTGCAGGGACTCGACGCGCGGGAACGCGCCCGCGAGGAGCAGGACGAACGCCAGGGCGCGCGTGGCGGCGCGCCCGCGCGGACGCGGCGCGGCCATCTGGCCGGCTAACAACGGACGGTAGAAAGTATTTAGTTCTTTTTCAGCCAAGCACCGCCGAGCCGGAGACACTCCCGGCCGCGCGCGCGCCATGTCCTTCCCCGCCGCCCCTGCCGAGTTTTCCGCGCCCCCGCGCGCGCACCCGCGCCGCGCCGCGCCGCGCCGCGCGTCGCCTCCCCCGCGTGCGCTCGGGTCCAACCCCGAGCCGATGGGCCACAACGCCGTGCTCCCCGACGACCCGAGCGACCTCCCCGCGATGCGCCAGATGTGCCTGAAGGTGGCCACGGACGCGGCGAAGCAGGGCTCGGCCATCATGCTCGAGAAGCTCGGCGCGGACGTGGTGAAAACCAAGGCGAACGCGCGCGACCTGCTCACGGAGGTGGATCCCGAGGTGCAGGCGGTCATCGAGGCGCGCGTCCGCGACGTCTTCCCCGACCACGGCTTCCTCGGCGAGGAGAGCGTGGCGGGGGGCGCGGCGGCGTCCGAGGTCGCGCTGGACGCCGCTTTGACCGAGACGGATTGGCTGTGGGTGGTGGACCCCATCGACGGGACCACGAACTTCTGCCACTCCATGCCGCTCAGCGCGATCAGCATCGGAGTGGCGTTCCGGGGGGAGCTGCAGGCGGCGGTCATCTGCGATCCGTTCGCCGGGGAGATCTTCTCCGCGTCGCGAGGCGGCGGCGCCTACGTCAACTTTAAGCAGATGACCGTCGGCGAGGAGCGGAGCGCGACGGAGGCGGTGGTCGTCACCGGCTACGGCGCCACGGACGAGAGCGCGGACGCGATGATCAAAGGCATGCGCGCGCTCACCGCCGTGCCCGTGCGCTCGATCCGCATGCTCGGCTCGGCGGCGATAATGCTCGCCTGGGTCGCCGCCGGGCGCCTCACCGCGTATTACGAGTGCGACCTCAACTCCTGGGACACAGCCGCCGGCGCGCTCCTGGTCACCGAGGCGGGCGGCCGCATGACCGACCTGGTCACGGGCGAGCCGTACTCGCTGCGCACGCGCGCCATCCTCGCGTCCAACGGAGCGACTCACGAGGAGATCCGCGGGGCGTTGGTCGAGGGGGGGGTCAAGGCACTGCGAGATTACGAGCCGAAGTAGACGCGGAACGCGTTCCTTTCGTATTTTCGTTTCTTCGTACTCGCTTCGTATCGTCTTTCACAAAGTCATTCGGTGCCGCGCGCGGACGACAGGGTGGTCCCCTCACGCCCGCCGGCGCTAAAAAAGAATCAGGAGCCACTCCCCTCCTGTCCCGCCCTCGTCGCGGGACCCGCGCCGGCGCGCGCACGGGCTCCGCGGTAAAAATATCGGCGCGTTTGTTTTTTTCGGTGGTACACAGAGAGACCGGCCCGAACAGCCGTCCGAGCGTCGTCGGGCGCCTACTTGGCCAGGCCCGGGATGCCCTTCATCTCGAAGTCCTCGGGTTTGAGGTCGCGCTTGGGCGCGGACACGCCCGGCACCTGCGAGCGCGGCACGCGGTCGACGCCGTTTCCGGTGCTGGCGCCGCCGAGCACCGCGGGCACGCCGAACCGGTTGAAGCCGCCGCCCACGTACTCGAGGATCACGGGCATGGAGCCCATGATCGCCACCTGCCCCACGACCGAGCCGGGGTGGGGGATCTTCAGCTTCGCCACGACGTCCCAGAACTTTCGCACCGGCTCGGGGTAGAACTCGTACGGCTCGTCCCCCAGGTACCGGCGGTACACCGTGTTCATCAGCGACGAGAAGCGGGACAGCCCGTGGATGGAACCGGTGCGCAGGAACCGCCGCGCCGCGTACTTCATCAGCGCGCCTCGCACGCCCTTCTTGCCCTCGCACTTGGCGAGCTCGTCCGCGAGCGCGTACGCGGACTCGATCGCCTGGCCGCCGCCCTGCCCCAAGTTGGGCTGCACCGCGTGCGCGGAGTCGCCCAGCAGCGCCATGCGCCCGTCCACCCACCGCGGGTCCGGGATGACGTCGTACACGTCGCGGCGCTCGACGTCCTCCGGCTTGGTCACCTCCAGCCGCTCCACCACCGCGGGGCACCAGTCCCCGAACCGGTCCAGGAGCATGGCGCGGTAGTTCTCCCAGTCCTCGCACTTGGCGAACTTGTCGTCCCCGCCCGGGGGGACGTCGAGAAACGCGTAGTACTGCTGCTGCCCCTGGCCCACGTCCGAGGACACGAAGTACTGCTTCGGCCCCAGAAACACCTGGTACCCGGTACGCTCGACGTCCGTGTGCTCCGCCTCGCGGTGCGGGGCGGAGTAGTCGCAGATGGCGGTGTACACGGCGTAGCCGGCGTAGGCGAGCGGGGGGTTCTCTGGGTCTTCGTTCCGCATCTGCGCGCGCATCTTCGACCGAATACCGTCGGCGCCGATCAAGACGTCCGCCTCGTGCGTCGTCCCGTCCGTCAGCGTCGCCCGCACGCGTTCGCCGACGTTTTCGTACGACGCGACGACGGTTTGCATCAAGATGTTTTCCTGGCCGACGGCGTTGCGCAGGATGTCGAGCAGGTCGTAGCGCGCGATGACCAGCGTCAGCGGCAGGCCGTTGTTGTAACACGGTTGCCTGGTGTCGAATCGGTAGAACCAGTCACCGGCGCCGCCGTCCAGAAGGCCGTTCACGCGGTCGCCGGTGATGGTGGACTTTTCCCAAATCTGCTCCAGCACGTCCGGGGCGATGGAATCGAGCGCGCCCTGCGCGTTGCACTGCAGCTGGATGGGACCCCCGAACAGCTTGTACTCCTTCACCTTCTCGAACACCTTCACCTTCATACCCTTGCGCTGCAGGGAAAGAGCCGTGATCAGGCCGGCGATGCCGCCGCCCGCCACGAGCACCTCGGGTAAATCGTCGCGAGGCTCGATCTTCTGCGCGGCATCGTAAGCTCTCTGGCCATCCTCGGTGAAGGTAAAGGCGCGCGTCTGCACCGCGCGCGCGCGGCGGGGCACCGCAGCGCGCTTATGCGAGCGCATCGCGTTGGTCCGGGCCGGCGCGCGGAGCGCGGCGGCCGCGGGCGCGCACGCCGCGGAAGCGGACATACCTCCCGAGCCTGACAGTTTACGAGAGCGCGCTCGCGGAAACTTCGGAACCCTGTGCCGGGTCCGGAGACGACGCGCGTCGTGTGGGGTGCGTCGAACGGGCGACCGGGACGCGTGCGGCGCGTTCGCGAGCGATGCGCGTCGGACGCGATCGATGCACGGCGCGTGCGCGGAGTGCGCGCCGGGTAGCGGCGACGAGGAAAGCGAGGGATTCCAACGCCCGCCCACCCGTCGTGGTCCCGCTGGCACGAAATTAAAAATCTTCGCAAATCTTTTCGTGGTGCGTGGCAGTCTCCACAAAGTCGAACGTGACGAAACGGCCGAAATGCCGCAGATTCTGGAGGAAACGCAATCAATCTGGGGGTGGGGGAGATTTCACGCCGACCCTCCGTTTTTTGTCCAGTCACAGACCGTCGCCGTGCGAAAATCCAACCCGAACACCGAACGCGACGCGAATCGGTGCTTCGGTGGTGGATCGCTGATGACCGAGCGCCCTTTCTATCCGGAAGCGAAGGCTCGATTGGAAGAGCACTCATCAAGCGCGTCACCCGCGTCACCCGACCCGCACTCCGCGCGTCCCCGCCGTCGATTCGCGACCGCCCGACCCGCTCGTGACCGCGAGCGCGTTTCGCCGAGACAGCGCGCGCACGCGAGGCCGGCCGCCAGGCTCGCGACGGACGAGCGCCCGAAGCGATGGCAGCCTTCGTCAGCGCCCCGACGCGGTTGCGGTCCGCTTCGCTCGCCGGAGCGGGCACCGCGCCCCTCGGCGCGCGCGGGACGTCTGTCAGGCGCGTCGTGGCGTCCACCTCGGCGCGTAAGGGCTCGGTGCGCGCGCGCCTGGCGACCCGCGCCGCGCTGCCTCGCGACGAGCCCGTCGGTGACCCGCCCGCCCGGCGTCGTCGCGCCGCTCCGGATGACGACGCCCCCTCGGAGGCGGGATCGCCCTCGCCCGAGTCTCGCGCGTTCGCGCGTCGCGTCGCCGCGGGCGCGACCGCGTTTGCGGCGTGCGCGGCGCTTTCGCTGGCGCCGCCCGGCGGCGCCATCGCGTCGCTCGCGAAGGACCTGGTGGACCCGCGCGCGGTGGACGCCGGGAAGTGCCTGCTGAGCCGGTGCCAGCTCGAGCTGGCGGAGTGCCTGGTGGACGAGAAGTGCGCGGAGTCGTTGGTGTGCCTGAACTCGTGCTTCGGGCAGCCGGACGAGGCGGACTGCCAGATCAAGTGCGGGGACCTGTACGCCTCGAAAGCGGTGCAGACGTTCAACACGTGCGCCATCACCACGAACGACTGCGTGAAACAGAAACAGGACACCGGCGAGTACCCCGCGCCGCCTCTCGACGCGATGGCGAGCGGTTTCGACGCCACCGTGTTCGGCGAGGAGCGGCGGTGGTACATCGTCGCGGGTCTGAACAAGGACTTCGACGTGTTCGACTGCCAGGAGCACTTCTTCGACGCCCCCGACCCGAGCCACATGGCGGTGAAGATCAACTGGAGGATCAACCGGCCGAACGGCCAGTTCTACGAGCGGTCTGACGTGCAGACGTTTTACGCCGACGACGCGAGCAAGAGCATCATGCACAACAACGGCAACGAGTACCTGCACTACCAGGACGACTGGTACGTGCCCGGGTTCAAGCGGGGCGAGTACGTGTTCGTGTACTACAGAGGCACGAACGACGCGTGGGACGGCTACGGCGGCGCGGTGGTGTACTCCACCTCGCCCTCGCTGAAGCAGGAGTACGTCCCGGAGCTCGAGGCGCTCGCGAGGAAGGTCGGGGTGAAGTTTTCCGACTTCGTCGTCACGGACAACTCGTGCAAGCCCGCGCCGGAGCTGCGACTCTCGAAGATCGCAGACCTGGACACGCTCGGGGACGACGTGCTGGTGGCCGAGCGCGAGCTCGGCCGGGACGTGCGCAAGGCGTCCGGGATCGTGGGCAAAGAGGCGCGCGTCGTCGCGAAGGAGGTTGGCAAGGACGCGCGCGCCGTCGAGCGCGCCGTGGAGAGGGACATCGTCGCGGTCGAGCGCGAGGTGGAGAAGGACCTGGCGTACGAGAGCCGCGCGTTCAAAGATGAGGTGCGCGCGATCGAGGACAAGCTGATTTCGTTCGGGCCCCGCTTCACGTTTTTGAAACGAGACGCGGACGCCGCGCCCGTCAACGAGGACTTCGACAAAAAAGCGATGCGGCGCGCGGAGAACAAGCTCGCGCGGGTGGAGAAGGCGGTGCGGCGCGACGACGCGGCGGCGTCGCGGGCGGCGGCGCAGTGACAAAAGCAGGTATAGACGCGGGGTGCGCTTAGAGACGAGCGAGTAAAGCGCGAACGTTTTTTTACGCGCGTCGAAGCGTCGTCGCGCGCGGGGGGACCGCGCGAGCGTCGGATTTTGGTCTTCTTTTTCGCCAAATTTAACGTTTCTGCGTTATTTCGCGTCGGATGCGCACGGGCTGGCGTGATTTGCGGTGCGCACGCGAGGCCACGTCATGCGGAGGTTTCTCGAGTCATCAGACCGTCGCGCGCGACTCGGTACGCTTTTTCGGCGTTTCCGCGCTCGGCGTCGGAGCAGGCGACACCTCGCGATACTCGAGCCATTTTCGATCGCACGCGACCGGACAACACCCGATCACGATGTCCGCCTTCACCGTTGCCTCCGCCTCCCTCGCGGCGCCCGCCCGCCTGGGCAACGCGCGCGCGCTCAAGCGCTCCGTCGCGCGCGTCCCCGCGGTGCGCGCGCGCGCCGCGCTCTCCGTGACCGCGGGCACCACCTCGATCCAGTTCGTGAAGGGCACCGACGAGACCTCCGTGCCGGACGTGCGCCTGACGCGCTCCAAGGACGGCACCAACGGCACCGCGTTCTTCGTGTTCACCGAGCCGGACGTGTTCGAGGCCACGGAGCTCACCGGCGAGATCACCGGCATGTACCTCGTCGACGAGGAGGGCGAACTCCAGACCGTGGACGTCAACGCCAAGTTCCTGAACGGCAAGCCGCAGGGCATCGAGGCGACGTACGTGATGAAGACCACCGCGGACTGGAACCGGTTCATGCGGTTCATGGAGCGGTACGCGGAGGACAACGGACTGGGGTTCAGCGCGAAGAAGTGAAGCCTCGTGAACCTCAGAATAATAACACACGAGAGCACGCTCGACGCCGACCACGACGCATCAACCGCGGCGACGCGCATCCTATCTTCAGAAAGCTTCGCTTCTCACAGTCGACACTTCCCAGAAATCGCCACTCGACAGTCGACAGTTGAGAGTTGAACGTGATGTGAACGGAAGCGGGAACGTTTTTTCGCGGCCGTTTCCGGACGAAAAAGAACAGTGCGCCGACGCGAGCGTCACGGCTCGCTCGGCGGTTCCGCGCTCGCCTCCGCGGCGGGCTCGTCCGCAACCCCCGAGGTGTCCCCACCGAGCGCCACAGCGCGAGCGGAGCCGGCGCCGTCGTCCGCCGCGGGAGACGCCCGCCGGGCGTCGTCGGGTGTCGGGCGGACGACGCGTTTTTTTTGCGCCTCTCCCGTCCCCGCCGGGAGAGGCTCTCGCGCCTCGCGCCGCTCCGGC
>MDSV01154035.1_pt1 | contig 20916 bp, 21 predicted proteins | sample 810851 | NCBI WGS metagenome assembly MDSV01 (sample SAMN05326640, study PRJNA326480) | marine metagenome | isolation source: seawater | place: Atlantic Ocean: North East | collected 2012 | reverse complement strand
TATTCATTGAGACTTATACACATACAACATTCATTACATTTAAGATAATATTATATAAATGGATAAAATAAAAAAAAGTGATCATTTTTATTTGATTGATGGCTCAGGCTATATTTTTAGAGCATATTATGCTCTTCCTCCATTAACAAGGAAGAGTGATGGTCTACCAGTCGGTGCAGTAAATGGTTTTTGCAATATGCTGTTTAAATTAATAGAAGATTCCAATTCTAAAGATAATTTACAAAAACCCACGCACTTTGCGGTGATCTTTGATTCTGCAAGAAAAAATTTTAGAAATGAAATATATTCTGACTACAAAGGAAACAGAGCGGAAGCGCCAGAAGATTTAATACCTCAATTTGAATATATAAGAAAATCAGTAAAAGCTTTTAATTTACCCAGTGTTGAATTAATCAATTATGAAGCTGACGATCTTATAGCAACTTATACTGAACAAATTTTAAAGGTGGGAGCAAAAGTTACTATTGTTTCTTCTGATAAAGATTTAATGCAACTTTATAAAAAAGATGTTCGTATTTACGATCCTATGAAAAATAAGTTTATTAATGAAAAAGATGTTTTAGATAAATTTGGCGTTAACGCAACCAAAGTAATTGATGTCCAGTCTTTAGCGGGTGATAGTAGCGATAATGTGCCAGGTGTTCCAGGAATAGGAGTAAAAACAGCAGCTGAATTAATTAATCATTATGGAAATTTGGAAAAACTATTAGATAAGGCTCATGAAATAAAACAAAACAAAAGAAGAGAAACAATTATTGCAAATAAAGATAAAGCTTTGATAAGTAAAAAACTTGTTACACTTGAAAAAAAAGTTCCAGTCAAGAATAAAATTGAGGAATTTAGATTTAAGTTAGTAGATAAAGATAAGCTTTATAAGTTTTTAAGAGAAATGGAATTTAATCGTCTTCTTAGTTTAGTTATATCTACCTATGGTGAACCTGATTTTTTAGAAAATAATAAAAAATCAAAAGTATTAGAAAAACAAATATCCATTACTAATAAAAATTATTGTTTAATTAATAATGAAACTGAAATTGATAAATGGTTAAAACAAGCTGAAGAAAATGGAGAAATTGCAATTGATACCGAAACAACATCTTTGAACCCACACCTGGCTTCTTTAGTAGGTATTTCTTTAAGTACAAAAATTGGTAGTGCATGTTACATTCCAATTGGTCATAAAAAAGGGGCATGTTTAAATCAGGAAAAAGTTATAAAAAAATTAAAGCCAATTTTAGAAGATGAAAGTATAAAAAAAATTGGTCAGAATATAAAATTTGATTTTATTGTTTTAAAACATCAAGGGATCACAATGAACTCCATGGAGGATACCATGTTGATGTCATATGTTCTTGATGCAGGGAAAAATAGGCATAATATGGATACTCTTTCAGAAATTCATTTAAATCATAAAACAATTTCTTTTAAAGATATAGTTGGATCGGGAAAAAAAGAAATTAATTTTAGTGAAGTTGAAATAAATAAAGCAATGCAGTATGCAGCTGAGGACGCTGATATTACTTACAGGCTCTATAAAATTTTTCAAAAAAATTTAAAATTAGAAAAATTAATAAATATTTATGAATTATTTGAAAAGCCTTTAATCGAAATATTGGCAAATATGGAAATTAAAGGAATAAAAGTTGATAGTAATTTTTTAGAAAATTTATCAATAAAATTTGATAATAAAATAAAAAATTTAGAGGGCAAAATTTATAAATTAGCAAATAAAGAATTTAATATTGGTTCTCCGAAGCAACTTGGAGAAATTATATATAATCATTTAAAGATTGCTGTTTTAAAAAGAACTAAAAAAGGTAGCTTTGCTACTAGTGCTAGTGTTCTTGAAGATTTATCTTTTAAAGGACATAAATTTCCAAAGTTAATTCTAGATTGGAGGCAGGTTTCAAAATTAAAAAATACCTACTCAGACTCTTTAAGAGAACACATAAATCCAAAAACTAATAGAGTACACACATCTTTTTTATTGGCAGCAACGACCACAGGTAGATTAGCTTCTAGCGATCCTAATTTGCAAAATATACCTATTAAGTCGGAAGATGGTAAAGAAATTAGAAAAGCTTTTGTTGCCGAAAAAGGATTTACACTTATTTCAGCTGACTACAATCAAATAGAGATGAGAATTTTAGCTGATCTTGCAGATGTGAAAGAATTAAAAAAAGCTTTTAAAAATAATGAAGATATTCATTCTTTAACTGCAAGCCAAGTATTCAATGTTGATATTAATAAAGTTAACCAAGATATTAGAAGAAAAGCAAAAGCAATTAATTTTGGAATTATATATGGCATTTCGCAATATGGTTTGGCAAAGCAAATCATGGTTTCAAATAATGAAGCTGAAAGTTTTTTAAATTCCTATTTTTTAAAATTTCCTGAAATTAAAGATTATATGACCAGAACAATTAAATTTTGTAGAAAAACTGGCTACGTAAATAATATTTTTGGAAGAAGGTCTTATATTTCTGGAATTAATGATAAAAATTATAATGTTAGAAATTTTCAAGAAAGAGCAGCTATAAATGCTCCAATTCAAGGTTCTGCAGCCGAAATTATGAGATTGGCAATGATTAGATTAAATAAAAAAATTAATAGTACAAAAATTAAAATGTTATTACAAATACACGATGAGCTAATTTTTGAAGTTCCAAATAATGAATCTGAAAATTTACGTGAAATAATTCAAAAGGAAATGATTAGCGTAAAAGACAGTGATTTACATTCTTTCACAACTCCTTTAACAGTGGATGTGAATATAGGAGATAATTGGGGCATACTTCATTAATAAAGAGGTATTGCCCAAATTAAAACAATTTAGTATTTTTATATTAGTTCGTATGAAACAAACCATAGCTTTAATAGATGATGACAGAAATATTCTTACTAGCATTAGTATAGCTCTTGAAAAAGAAGGTTATAACGTACAAACTTATCTTGACGGTGAGAGTGCATTGATTGGTCTTACGAGAACTCCTCCAGACTTAGCGGTAGTAGATATTAAAATGCCAAAAATGGATGGAGAAGAACTTTTAAAAAAATTAAGAAAAAAAACCTCTTTACCAGTTATTTTTTTAACATCGAAAGACGACGAAGTTGATGAATTGTTGGGACTTAAACTAGGAGCAGATGACTTTGTTAAAAAATCTGGAGGATTTTCAATCAAAGTTTTAATTGAAAGAATAAGAGTTCAACTAAGAAAAAAAAATATAAATAATTTAGAAGATAACAAAAATATTATTTCTCATGGAAAATTAAAACTAGATCCGTCACAATTAGAATGTGAATGGGGAGGGAAACAGTTACCGGACAAATTAACGACTACCGAATTTCTTATTGTTCAAGAACTTGCTAAAAGACCAGGGATTATTAAAGAAAGATCTCAATTAATGGATATAGCATATAGGGAGGATACTGATATTGAAGATAGAACTATAGATAGTCATGTTAAAAGAATAAGAAAAAAATTTAAAAAAATTGATGAAAGCTTTTCAGCAATAGAAACTAGATATGGTAGTGGATATAGATGGAATATTAGTTAATGTTCAATGCTTTGCTTAAAAATTTATCAATATTAAAAAAATTTTTATTTGTAAATTTAGTTTTTTTTATAATTATTGGAACATTTACTGTAATTTATTTGAGTAATGTCCAGCCCATTTTAATAAAAAAAAAGGCTATTAATCATATTAAGATTGTTGATAACACTATAAGCCATATAGATAGATTAAGTATAAAATTTAATGACCAAGATATTAGAAATTTTTTGTTTTCCACGAGATTTCTATTTCAAAATTTAGATAGAGTTATTTTTTTTGATAATAAATATAATTTAGTTGGAGATACAGATACTCTTGACCTTGATCCAAGATCATTTTCACAAAGATTAGATTCAATCGAACTTGAACAAATTGATCAAAAAGCTTTAAAAAAAAAAAAAAATATTAAAAAATTAAAAAAAAAAAATCAATTTTCACTAAAAGGTATTTTGTTAGAATATTCAAAATCTAAAGAGTTTGGAAAACCTTATACTTTTGTTCAAGAAAATTATAACCAATTTTTTTTAACCACCATTAAAAATATTAATATTAAAGGAAAAAATATTGGATTTATTATGATAACAGAAAATGCCATTGATATTAAAAATGCAATAAATGAAAGAAAAACTTTTGTAATTAGAACTGCAATTATAGTTGCAATTGTTATTTTAATTTTTTCTGTAATACTAAATAGATATTTCTTAAAACCTATAAAAAATCTAGTTGATTATACAAAAATTGTTAAAGAAAAAAGTAAAAAAAAAACAAATATTAATATATTAAAAAATAGAAATGATGAACTTGGTACACTATCAACTTCATTAGATGATATGACTAACAATTTACAAAAAAGAATTCAAAATGCTGAAAATTTTTCTACAGATTTGGTTCATGAAATTAGAAATCCATTGGCATCATTAAAAAGCGCAACGGAAATCTTAAATGAAACGAGTGATAAATCTGAAAGACTCAAGTTATTAAATATTCTTGATCACGATATTCAAAGAATTGAAAGATTAATTACAGATTATTCTCAAATATTAAAAGACGAAGTTGCGTTGAGTAAAGAAAAAATGAATATAATTGATCTTAAATTAATTGTTAAGTCTGTCGTTGACGACTTTAATAGTATTTATCAGACAAAAAGAGGAATTGAAATTGAATTTGTTGATAAGGATAATTTAAAGGAATATAAAATTTCTGGTATAGAAAATAGAATAGAACAGATAATTGCTAATTTACTTGATAATTCTATTTCTTTTAGCGATGATAACAAAAAAATATTAGTTCAATTAGAAAAAGATTCTAACAAGAATATTCTTTTAAAAGTTATTGATGAAGGGCAAGGATTTAAAGAAAAAAATACCGATAAAATTTTTAAAAGATTTTATAGTAATAGACCAGAAAAATTCGGGGAACATTCTGGTTTAGGTCTTAATATCGTAAAAAACCTTGTCGATCTTCATGGAGGGTCAATAGTTGCGTCAAATAATCTTAATCAAAAAGGTGCAAATATTGAAATTATTTTTCCAAAATCGTAATCTAAAAGTTGATTATTTTTATTTAAATTGTTAAAAGCTCCAGCAATGAACGATTATAAAGTTAAAGATATATCACAAGCAGAATTTGGAAGAAAAGAAATTTCGTTAGCCGAAACTGAAATGCCAGGGTTAATGGCATTAAGAAAAGAATATAAAGGAAAAAGTCCCCTTAAGGGTGCAAAAATCTTGGGCTGTCTTCATATGACGATTCAAACTGCAGTTCTTATTGAAACTCTCGTAGATTTAGGAGCTGAAGTGAGATGGTCTTCATGCAATATTTTTTCAACTCAGGATCATGCAGCTGCTGCAATAGCAAAAGTGGGTATTCCCGTATTTGCTTGGAAAGGTGAAACAGAGGAGGAATATTGGTGGTGTGTAAAACAAACAATTGAAGGAAAAAAAGATTGGAAGCCAAACATGATTCTTGATGATGGTGGTGATTTAACAGCATTAATGCACAAAGAATATAAAAATTTATTAAAAGATATTAAAGGACTTTCAGAAGAAACAACAACTGGAGTATTAGCGCTTAAGAAAATGGAAGCTCAAGGAACTCTACTAGTTCCAGCTATAAACGTAAATGATTCAGTTACAAAATCTAAGTTTGATAATTTATATGGATGTAGAGAAAGTTTAGTTGATGGAATTAAAAGAGCTACAGACGTAATGATGTCTGGAAAAGTAGCTATTGTTGCAGGATTTGGAGATGTTGGAAAGGGAAGTGCTGCCTCACTAAGACAAAGTGGTGCGAGAGTTATGGTTACTGAAACTGACCCAATATGCGCTCTTCAAGCTGCAATGGAAGGCTATGAAGTTGTACTAATGGACGAAATGATTAAAGAAGCAGATATAGTTGTTACTGCAACAGGAAACAAAGATATTGTCACAGCTGATCATATGAGAGAAATGAAAGACAGAGCAATACTTTGTAATATTGGACACTTTGATAATGAAATACAAGTCGAAGCATTAAAAAATTATAAATGGGATGAAATTAAGCCACAAGTTCATGAAATAACTTTGCCAAGTAAGAAAAGAATAATATTACTTGCTGAAGGAAGACTAGTGAATTTAGGTTGTGCAACTGGTCACCCCAGCTTTGTGATGAGTGCTTCATTTACCAATCAGGTAACTGCTCAGATAGAATTATGGAATAATTCGGATAAGTATGAAAAAAAAGTTTATGTTTTACCGAAACATCTTGATGAAAAAGTAGCTAGATTACACTTAGAAAAAGTAGGCGCCAAGCTTACAAAAATGTCTAAAGATCAGGCAGACTACATTAGTGTGACACCTGATGGACCTTACAAACCAGATGCCTATCGCTACTAAAAGTAGCAAATACGATATTTCAAAAGAAAGAAATACAGCTAGTATAGCAAAAAAACTTTCTAGAACAGTTAAAAAAGGCAATGTATTGTTTTTTTATGGCGAGATTGGAGTAGGAAAAACTACTTTTGTCAGATACTTGATTAACAATCTTCAAAAAGAGAATCGATTAAAAATAACCGAAGTTCCCAGTCCAACGTTTAATTTGTTAAACGAGTATGAGCTTAAGGAATTATTAGTTCAACATTATGATTTATTTAGACTAAAAAATGTAAATGAAACTAAAAATATAGGTTTATTAGAAAACTATAAGAATGTTTTGACATTAGTTGAATGGCCTGAAAAAATTAAAAAAAAACCAAAAAATAGAATCGAGCTAATATTTGAATATAAATCAAAATTAGACCAAAGAATTTTGAAAATAAATGACTTTAGGTAAAAAAATTTTAAAAAAAATAAAAGGAGATGCTTCTTTTAGAAGTTTTTATAGAAAAAAAAATAAAAAAAAAACATCTATAATTGTTAGTGCTAAAAAAGAGAGAGAAAAAAATCTTTTAATTTATGATGCAATTAATAAATTGCTGTTTAAAAATGGAATAAAAGCACCTAAGCTTTTAAGTCAAAATTATAATCAAAATTATATTGAGATACAGGATTTTGGAGAACTTACTATTTACTCAATTTTAAGAAATAAAAAAAAAAAATTAAAAATATTTAAAAAAATAATTTTGTTACTTAATAAACTTCAAAAAATAAATAATAAAAAAATAAAAAATTTTAAAAATACAAGTTATAGATTGCCTATTTACTCTAAAAAATTGTTATTTAATGAAACTAAACTTTTTTTAAAATGGTATGTTCCAAAAATGTTGGTAAAAAAAAAAGCCTCAACATTAAATAAAAAAATTACAAATGAAATTAATTTATTATTATCAAAATTAAAAATGAAAAATGATACATTTGTACATAGAGATTTTCATGTTTCTAATTTGATGATAATAAAAAAAAAAATTGGAATTTTGGATAGTCAAGATGCAGTATATGGTAATAAAGCGTATGATTTAGCATCGCTGATCGATGATGTTAGATTAAAAACTTCATTTGCTTTAAAAAATTCAATCTATAATTACTATATTCATCTTAATAAAAAAAAAATAAATGAAAATTATTTTAGAAATGATTTTGAAATATTGTCAGTATTAAGAAATTTAAAAATAATTGGAATCTTTACAAGGTTAGCTATTAGAGATAAGAAAAAAAAATATTTGAAATTAATCCCTTATACTTGGAAATTGATAGAAAATAGAATTAATAATAACTTAATTTTTGCAGATTTAAAAAATTATTTGGACAATAATTTTTCAACGAAGATTAGAATGAAAAAATGAATATTAATACTGCTTTAATTTTATGTGCAGGTTTTGGTAAGAGACTTAGTCCTTTAACTTTAAAAATGCCAAAACCACTTTTAAAAGTTAATGATGTTACCCTTTTAGAAAATACAATTAATCTAGTAATAAAATTAGGTATTAAAAAAATTAAATTAAATACTTATTATCTGCAAGAACAAATAAAAGATTTTGTAGATAAAAAAAAATTTGAAGTTGAAATAGAAATAATCAGTGATGGAGAAAAAATTTTAGATACAGGTGGGGGTATTTATAATATGATCCAAAGCTCAAATGATGAGAATTTTATAATTTTTAATCCGGACACTGTTTGGAGTTTAAATTATTTAAAAGTAATTAATGAAATGAAAGATTTTTATTTCTCTAAAGAAATGGAAAATATTTTATTGGTTGTGGAAAAAAACTTAAGCTTTGATAAAAATTTTAAGGGTGATTTTAGTTTAAAAAAAAATTTTTTACAAAAAGAAAGTATTAACAATTATATTTACACTGGCTGTCAAATAATAAATAAAAAAACCTTTGATCATATTAAGAATAAAAGTTTTTCCATTGTAGAAATATGGAATAATTTAATTTCTGAAAAAAAATTATTTGGTTTTGAAAGTAAAAACAAATTTTTCCATATTACAAATATTGAAGTTTATAATAATTTGTTAAAAAACAATTAGATCCTTTGCTCTAGATTGATCTAAATACTTACATTCAATAATTTTATTATTCCTGTCAAAATTAGTAATTAACGGGTTACCAGTTGGGATTTCAAGTGAGGAAATTTTTTTTTCATCTAATTTAAATAAATATTTACATAATGATCTTATGGAATTTCCATGTGCTACTACGAGAACATTTTTATTTTCAATTAATTTATTTTCAATATTATCTTTGTAATAAGGTATTACTCTATTGTATGTGTCTTCCAATGACTCTGTATCAGGAATATTTTCTTTAGAAACATCTTTATATGCCTCAATATTAATTGGATGGTAGGGGTTATTTTCACTTAAAGGTTCTGGCTTAATGTTCCACGACCTTCTAAATTCATGTATTTTTTTTTCTCCAAATTTTTTTTTCATTTCATCTTTATTAAGCCCGGTAAGGGCTCCATAGTGCCTTTCGTTTAACTGCCATGCTTTTGTATATTTATCTTTAATTCTGATAGTATTAAGAATTAATTTCATTGTATTGATTGCTCTTAACTGTAGTGAGGAAAAAAAATAATCAATTTTTATATTTTTTTCTTTAATAAGTTCACCTGATTTACATGCTTCTAATTTTCCGCTGGCAGTTAGATCAACGTCTACCCAACCGGTGAATCTTTTCTGCATGTTCCACTCACTTTGGCCGTGTCTAACTAAAATTAAATGACTCATTGTAAAATTTTATTTATAAGACTATTTTATATATGACAAAATTAATATTTCATATTTTAAATACAGTATTTACAATTTTTTATCTATTTCCGGGCAGTATACTTGGGTATATTTTTTATGGAAATCTCAGTAAGCAACCACAAATAACTACGGATTTTATTGTATCATCTAATCATGTATATGCATTTAGTGTGCTGTCTTTTCTAGGCTTTGTTAGTTATTATAAAAGTCACAAAAATTTAATAATTTCTTATTTTTTTTCAATTTCGATATTTTTCGAGCTTCTTCATATGATTATTCCTAGCAGAAGTTTTCAATTTTCAGATTTATTTGGTAATATAGTAGGTGTTTTGTTTTCATTAATATTAATTAATATTTGGAGAAAAAAATGAGCTCATTTGATGAAAGAGAAAAAAGTTTTGAAAAAAAATTTGCCCATGATGAAGAAAAACAATTTAAGATTAGTGCTAGAAGAAATAAATATCTTGGAGAATGGGCTTCAAAAATTTTGAATTATAATTCTGATCAAGAAGAAGAATATATACAAGCTGTAATAAAAGCTGACTTTAAAGAACAAGGCGATGAAGATGTTTTTCAAAAAATTAAGGAAGACCTAAAGTTACACAATATTTCTGATGATCAAATAAGGGAAAAAATGAAAGAGCTTAATGAAAAAGCAAAATCTGAATTTAGGTAATTTTCTAATATTTTTCTTTTTATTAATTTTATCTTCTTGTTCTTCAATTCCAAAAAATACCGCTGATGGTTGTTCAATATTTTCAGATAGGTATTTATGGTATAAACATGCAAAAAAAACAGAAAAAAAATGGGGAACTCCAATTCATATTCAATTGGCAATTATTAAAATGGAGTCTGATTTTGACTGGCTGGCTAAACCAAAAAGAAAAAAAATATTTAAAATCATACCTTATAAAAGACTATCGAGTTCTCTAGGTTACTCTCAAGCTGTGAAAGGTACTTGGAAACAATACAAAGATGAAACTGGAAAAAAATTTGCTTTAAGAACCAGATTTAAAGACAGCGTTGATTTTATAGGTTGGTATACTAACAAAACTGAAAAATTATTAAAAATTTCAAAAAATGATGCTTTTAAACAGTACATTGCCTATCACGAAGGCTGGGGTAATTATAAAAATTATAAAAGAAATCAAAAAGTTATAATTTTAGCTAAAAAGGTAAAAAAACATTCCGAAAGATACAAAGGGCAACTTAAAAAATGTGGTAAATCTCTAAATAGAAAAAAATATCTTATTTATTAACCAAGCTCTTTTTTTAATTCTATATCAACATAGTCGATTCTTTTGGTATTTTTTGCTAGCGCTAGATACATAGTTGGAGTTACATATAATGTAAAGAATGTAGAAATTGCCATTCCACCTAATATTGTTGCACCAATTGCAAGTCTAGATCCTTCCCCAGCTCCAGGTCCAATATTTCCAATGACCAATGGCATCATTGCAATCATAGTACTTAAAGAGGTCATAATAATAGGTCTAAATCGCAGATCACATGCTTCTCTAATTGAACTTTCAATATTTTTTCCAGTAGATCTTAGCTGATTAGCATAATCAACAATTAAAATACTGTTTTTAGTCGAAATTCCAATTAGTATTACTAAAGCAATTTGTGAAAAAATATTTATAGAAGTGTTTAAAAATAATATAAACACTAATCCACCAAAGACCGCCAAAGGGACAGTCAAAACAATTATAAATGGATGTATAAAGGAGTTAAATGTTGCTGCCATGACCAAGTAAGCCGTAAGTAAAGCTAGGGCAAAAATAATGTATAGTTCATTACTTGTTTCTTTTAATTCTTCGGACTTTCCTTTCCATGCAATTTGTTTTTCTGGAGCAATTTCAGAAATATTTTTTTCTAAATATTTTATTGCTTCGTTTAAAGTATAATTTTCACTTATATTTGCAGATATAGTTACTGCTCTTTGTCTGTTGTATCTTGATAATTTATTTGCTGATCCTTCTTCTTTAAAATCAACTAAATTTGCTAAAGAAATTAACTTGTTATTATTTTCCGATCTAACAAAGATTTTACTTAAACCTTCTTTATTTTTTCTATCATCCAGATATTGTTGTAAGATTATTGGATATTCTTTTCCTAACTTATTGAATTTAGTAACTGTTTTCCCTCCATAAAGAGTTTCAAGTGTTTCCCCGATAGCTTGAGTAGAAATGCCCAAATCCTTTGCTTTGTTTTTGTTTATGATTAATTTTATTTCAGGTTTATTTCTTGAATAATCAGATTCAATTCGAGATAAATTTTTATTTTTTCTTAAGATTTTAATTAAATCTTCTTGGGTTTTTTCTAAATCTTCATAAGAACTTCCTAGAACAACCATTTGCACAGGTTTATTGTAATTTGAAACCCTTATTGACTGTGGGGATATAGGGAATGCTACAGTTTGAGGAACTGTAACTATTTTTCCTATTGCTTGTCGCATGATTGTTTGAGAATCTTGATTTCTATTTTTCCATCTATCTAAAAGAGCAATGATTAAGAAACTGTTTTCGGATCCAAAGCCAGGAACTATCATTAGAAATTTATGGTATGGACTTTTGTCAGACTGCAATAGCGGGATCAGTCTTTGTTCCACATCTTCTGCTCTCGCTTGAGTATATTGAAAAGAACTTCCTTCATCTGTAAACCCTATAACTAAATAAGCACCCCTATCTTCCATTGGAAGTAGCTCTTTTTTTGTAAAATTGTATAATAATCCAGAACCAACAATCATAAAAATAACAAATAAACCGACTATTTTTTTTTTATCAAACCAAAATTTTAAAGTTTCTTTGTAAAAGGTTAAAAAATTATTAAAAAATTTATCAAATTTAATAACAAAAAAATTTGTCTTTGTTTTTTTATTTAAAAATTTACTACCCAGCATAGGCGACAAAGTCAGTGCAACAAAAGATGAAACTACTATTGCAAAAGACAGAGCAATTGCTGTTTCTCTGAACAAAGTTCCAGATATACCTTCTATAAAAATCAAAGGAAGAAAAACTGCTATTAAAATTAATGTGGTGGCAATAATTGCAAATGTTATTTGTTTTGAACCTTTATAAGAAGCAACCAAAGGAGATTCTCCTTTTTCTATTCTTCTGTATATAGCGTCAGTCATTATGACCGAGTCGTCAGTTATTATACCAATTGCAAGTATGAAGCTTAATAAAACAAATATATTTATTGATAAATCAAACAAATAAAGTCCTAAAAATGTTGCAATTAAACTGACTGGCAACGCAATCGCCGGAACAATTACTGCCTTAAGATTTCCTAAAAATAAATAGATTATTAGAACAACTAAAATAAATGCAATAACTAAAGTTTTGTAAACTTCATTGATTGCAGCACCAATATAATTTGCTCTATTAAAAGCAATTTCTAAATTAAGATCCTCAGGTAAACTTTTTTTAATTGCTTTAACTTTCTTTTTAATTTCTTTTGAAAGCTCTACAGTTGATGCGCCGCTTCTTGCATAAATACCAATTCCAACAGTTTTGAGATTTAATGCGTCTTTACTTTGTGATCTAAATAGAGCCTTTTCAGATACTGGTCCAAATTCAATATTTGAAATATCACCAATTCTCACTACATTATTTTTATCTTTTTTAATTGGTAGTTGTTTTAGTTGTTCTAGATCATTATATGATTTGTCTAAATTAATTGTTAAATCAATATTGTTTGATTCTAATGTTCCAGCAGGTAAACTAACATTCTCATTTCTTAATGCATTTTCAACTTCTTGTATCGTTAAATTATTAGCAGCTAGTTTAATTGGGTTTATCCAAATTCTTACACTTAATTCTCTTAGTCCACCAATTCTAATTCTTCCAACATTTTTTACACTTGAAAATTGGTCTACTAAATATCTTTCTGCATAATCTCCAAGCTCTAGATCACTCCAAGAAGCAGAAGACAAAGCGATCCACATGGTTGTAGTAAATCCTGCTGCTTGTTTAAGTATTTGAGGAGGGTTAGACTCAGAAGGTAAATTATCAACCACTCTTGCAACTCTTTCTCTAATGTCATTTGCTGCATTATCCAAATCAATGTCTGTGTCAAATTCAATATTGATAGTACTTTTTCCATTCTCAGATTTAGAATCAATATTTTTAATACCTTCAGCACCACCAATTACATCCTCAATTACTTGAGTTACCTCTTCGTCAACTATTGGTGCTGATGCAGACTTATATTCAACTTTAATTTGAACAACAGGTGGCTGTATACCCGAAGGTAGCTCTCTTACTGGCAATTTCCAAAAAACAAATAAACCAAATACTATGAGTATAAGGGACATTACCCATGATACTACCGGTCTTCTTATGCTTACTTCAGTTATATACATTTAATTGTTTATTGGTTTAATTTTTCCTTTTGGATTAATTTTTTTTAACCCTTCGGCTACAATAATATTTCCTTCAACTAAACCATCTAGGATTTCAACAAATCCTCGGTCTCTACTTCCAATTTTTATTTCAATTTTTTTTACAGTATTATCCTTCAAGACCTTGTAAACATATGCTTTATTACCTTCTAGCATTATGCTTGTATCAGGAACTCCCAAGGAGTTTCTTTGGTTAAATTTCACAGTTACCTCTAACAAAGACCCAGGGATTAGTTCAAATTTTTCATTCTTAATCATTATTCTTGTTAAAATGCTTCTCGTTTCTGCATTAATTCTGCTAGATACACCTTCAATTTTTCCAGGAAAAATTTTATTCTTATTTCCTGAAAATTTTGCTTCGATTAAAAGCCCTTTTTTTAAAATAGGAGCAAAGGTTTCGGGTATTTTAAGATCAGAATAAATAATTGAACTATCGTCTAATGTTATAATTATTGAATTTTCAGATCCTAGAGTGTCTTCTGTAAGTCCTCTATAGCCAAGTATACCATTAAATGGTGCAACTATATTTCTATCTTTTAGTTTGACTATAGTTTCACCTTTTTTTATATAATCTTTAAGTTTCAACTCAGAATTTAATTCATTTTTTTTTATCCTAAAAGACTCTGTTTTTTTTGAAATTGCTGTTCCAAAACTTTCTATTTTTTCAGAAAAATTTTGATTTGCTACTTGAGCGACTATGATCCCAGGAGGAGGCCTCTTTCCAAATTTTTTTGCAAAGTGAGAACCAATCATAGTTCTTGCGATAATCACGCCGGCAATAATTATAAAAATTATTAAAATTACAGATATTGTTTTTGTTGATCTTTTCATTTTTATTTATTTATCATACCATATTCAGCCCAAGAGCCATCATAAACGACAGGCAAATATTTATCATTAATCATAGAATAAGCTAGGCTTAAAACTGCAGCAGTAATTCCAGAACCACAAGAAAATACTACATTATTGTCATTAACAATTCCAATTTCGGCAAATTTTTTTTTTAAAGAATTTTTATCAAGAAATGTTTTATCTTTTTTATTAATTACTTCACCAAAAGGTAAGCAAATCGAGTTTTTAATAGAACCACTTCTTAGTCCTGGTCTAGGTTCTTTTTCTAATCCTAAAAATCTATTTTTACTTCTTGCATCTACAATTTTGAATTTTTTTTCTAATATATTTTTATCTATTTCTTGTTTTGTTTTTACCAAATGTTCATTATTTTTTGCTTTATAATCTGTTTTTTTGTGATCAATAATTTTATTGGTTATTTTTTTATTTTCTTTTTTCCATTTTAAAAAACCTCCATCTAAAATTGATACTAAATTTGGATGGTGTCCAAAAAAAATAAATGTGTACCAACATCTACAAGCACTTACTACATCTGAATTATCGTAAATTATTATTTTATCAGAATTTGAGATTCCTAAATTCGATATAATTTTTTCCCAATCATTTTTATCTGGTAACATATGTGGGATTTCAGTTTTTTTATTTGAGAATTTATCTATGTCAAAAAAAATAGCATTTTCAATATGTTCTTTTTTATATTCTTCAAAACTGTTTCGGCCAGTATTTGGCATATGCCATGAAGAGTCAATAATTTTAACACTTGAATGATTTTCATTTAACCATTGAGTTGAAACAATACTCATTATGAATTTTGTTTTTGAATATATTTTTGATGATATTCTTCTGCCTTACAATAATTTTTTTGCTCAGAAATATTCGTAGTGATTTTTCGATTATATTTTTTATCAAAGATTAATTTAACTTTTTCAGCAATTTTTTTTTGTTTATCGTTAAAAAAGAAAATCTCACTCCTATATTGCGTTCCAACATCCGGACCTTGTTTATTAAGTGTAGTAGGATCATGCATTTCAAAAAACTTTTTTAATAGATTTTCGTATGTTAATATTTTTTCATCAAATTCTACTTTTACAACTTCTGCATGATTTGTTGATCCACTACAGACTTCCTCATAACTCGTTTGTTTCATTTTACCCCCGCAGTAACCGACTTCTGTATTCGTAACTCCATTTAATTTAGAAAACTTTTCTTCCGGACTCCAAAAACATCCCAACGCTAATATTGCTATTTCCATTGATTATTATTTTAAATTATCTAAAAGTTATTCTTATGTTGTCTAAAAATCAATTGGGCTTTTTGTATATGTTTCTGTCCGTTTGTGCATTTTCAATTATGGATCTAATTGTTAAATGGTCAGAACACTATCCATTAGGAGAAGTGTTGTTTTTTAGAGGTTTTTTTGGGTTATTATTTTATTTTTTTATAATTCCCAAAGAAAGACTTAAAGATTTCTATTTGACAAAAAGAGCCGGTTTACATTTTTTAAGATGTATATTTGGATTGATAGCCCTTTTAGCAATTTTTATCGCATTAAGAAATTTGCCATTAGCTACTGTTGTAAGTATTTCATTTGCTGCACCAATTTTCACTACAATTTTTTCAATCTTTTTTTTAAGTGAGAAAGTCGGTTTTTTTAGATGGTTAGCGGTATTTATGGGCTTTATTGGAATTGTTGTTATAACTGAACCGGGCCTTAGCTCTTTAAATATTTATTATATTTGTCCTATTATTTTTTGTTTAGGTTTATCTTACGTAGCTATAGCAATTAGACAATTATCAACAACCGAACCAGTATGGTTAATATCTCTTAATTTTTCGGCAGCAATAACACTTGCCAGTATATTTACAATACCTTTTGGTTGGATTATGCCAGATATAAAAGATTTAATTTTATTATCTTTGATAGGAGTTTTTGGTGGTGTTGCAAATTTGTGGCTAAGTCAATCGTATAAATTTTCAGAGGTATCTTTAGTAACACCTTTGAAATATTTAGCCCTAGTATTTGCAATAATTTTTGGATTTTTTATATGGGGTGAAGTACCAACATTTAAAACTTTATCAGGTGCGTTGCTGGTTATTATTTCTTCTGTGATTATTTTTAGAAGAGAAATTATTTTAAAAAAACAAGTTTCTATACCTAGACATGACTAAAGCTCCCAAATACTGGAATAAAGCAAAAAATTATTTATCAAAAAAAGATAAAGTAATGAAAATTCTTATAAAAAAATTTAGAGATAAAACTTTAACTACAAGAAAAGATGTTTTTTTTTCTTTATGTAAAAGCATAATAGGTCAACAAATTAGCGTTGCAGCTGCAAACTCTGTGTTCGCAAAGTTTAATAGTGCATGTAAGGGGAAAATTAACCCTAAAATGATTAAAAAAATTAGTACTCAAAATCTTAAAAAATGTGGTTTAAGCAGACAAAAGGTGAGAGGAATCAAAGAACTTTCTGTAAAATTTTTAAGTAAATCATTTAATCCAAATTTAATTAAAAATATGAGCGATGAAGATGCAATTATATACCTTTCCAGCTTAAGGCAAATTGGTAGATGGTCCGCAGAGATGATACTAATTTTTACATTTAATAGAGAAAATATATGGCCCGTACAAGATATAGGTTTATTGAGAGCAATATCTAATAATTATAAAAAAAAATATTTGCCTCCAAAAAATTTTGTAGAAAAATTAAAGAAAAAATTCTCACCTTATTGTTCAGTTGCCACTTGGTATTTATGGAGATCTATAGATGATGAACCAATACAGTACTAAGTACTTTTTTTAGCTTTCAATCCATTTTTGCAGTTTATCTTTATTTTCTAATATGTATTTTGGAAGTAGATTAATATCAATTTTATTTAACTTATTTCCACTACTAAACTGATTTACACGTTGGTCTGTTTTTAAATTATAAACAGTTTTCTTTTGTTCAATTAAGTTTTTTATTTTATCTACACCTAATGGATTTAATTCATATTCTCTATGATGAAGATAAGATTTCAGTTTTTTGTCTATTTCCTCAGGTGTTTTTAAATAAGAAAAATGCCAACCACCATTATCTATAAATTTTATATTTTGATATTTATTTTTTGAGAATAATGTATCTAGACGCCACCAAGGATAAGATCTATCTTTGATATTTCTAAGCCATTGAGGTGAATATAGATTTTTCATTCGACACGCTTTTGTTCCAACCCATGTATGATTTTCTAGTTTCAGATTAAATTTGTAATACATTATATCTTGTTTAAAAAAAATAAACTGACTATTTATATTATTAAAATTAACATTTTTTAAATTTGGTACTTCATCTAAATCTGAAATTATAATCCAGTCATTTTCATCAGCCTCTGAAAGACAATTTTTAATATGGTTTCTTTGAAAATTTTCTCTTTTGATAGCATTAAAAATATACTTAGCGTTTGCTTCATCCTCACTATCATTGATACTAACTTCTTCAATGGCCTCAGGCTTTTCTTCAAGCAATACATATTCAATTTTATTTTTAAATTTTTGATATTTTTCTTTTTTGAAACGAGGTTTCTTTGCTTCGCCTTTATGATTATAATTGCATTCAATTATAATGAATTTGTCGACAAAATTATCTAGATAATTCAACCTTAGATCTAACAATAAATCTTCATCAAAATACATGAAGCAATCAAATATTTTCATAAATTTATATTATTTTTTAAAATTTTAAATATGATACCAAAATTAATATGAGCAATAAATTAATAATTAGCTTTGAAGAATATTTAAATACAGTTGAAAAATTAGCTGTAATGATACATCAAAACTATAAGCCAACCGTTTTAGTCGGGATTATGAGAGGTGCTGCACCAATAATAGATATTTTGTCTAGAATTTTGAAACTTCCAACTGCATATATTGTCATACAGAGTTACTCTGGAAAAGGGATAGAAGATAAGCAAGGACAACTAATGTTTGCTCGAGAAATTAGCTCATTAGCGATTGCAAAAGATTATAATAAAGTACTTTTAGTTGATGATTTGTCTGACACAGGATTAACTTTAAATAAAAGTATTGAGTGGTTAAAGAATTATAATTCCATCAAAGATAACATTAATGAAATTAAGACAGCATGTTTATGGAAGAAAAAATCTTCAACTTTTACGCCTGATTTTTGTTCTGTATTATTAGATTCTGACCCTTGGATTGTACAACCAACTGAACATTATGAAGAAATTGATATAAATAAAATTATATCAAAATATAAAAAGGGCTAGAATAAATCTAGCCCTTTCTAAAATTAAAAAATTTACGCAACTGTAAAACTTATAACGCTTAATACAGCAATTACCCATATCGCTGGTGAAGTTTGAGAAGCTTTTCCAGAAAATATTCTTATTAAAGCATAAGCAACAAATGCAAGCGCGATACCATTGCTAATACTATAAGTTAATGGCATTGTTATCATGGCAACTACAGCAGGTGCAGATTCTGCAATATCATCCCACTCTATATCCGTTATGTTTTTAACGAATAGAACTGCTACATATAAAAGCGCAGCACCATCAATTTCTTTAGGCAAACTAGTTGCAAGAGGAGAAAAGAATAAGCATGCTAAAAACAGAACGCCAATTACTAAAGATGTCATTCCAGTTCTTCCTCCAGCTTTTACTCCCGCTCCAGATTCAACATAACTTGTTACTGTTGTCGTTCCCATTAATGCACCAGCAACAGTACCTACACTGTCAGACAACATTGCTTTATTTATATCTTGAACTTTTCCTTTGTTATCAACTTTTCCTGCAACATTAGCTACCGATGTTAATGTACCTGCGGTATCAAAAAAATCTATAAACAATAAAGTAAAAATAACTGTGGACATACTTGCCGTCATTGCAGCTGTAAGGTCGAAGTCAAATAGATAGGTCATTGGAGGTGGAGAACTAACTACCCCATTAAATTTTGCTAATCCACTAACCCATGCAATAATGCTAAACGCAATAATTCCAATTATAATGTTTCCTTTTACTTTTAGTTTTTCCAAAACTACCATTGAAACAAAAGCTAAACATCCAAGCAGAACTAAAGGATTTTTAATATCACCTAAAGTTACTAGCGTAACAGGATGATCTCCAACAACTCCCATAATTTCTAATCCAATGATTGCTAAAAATAATCCTATACCAGCACCAATTCCTAATTTTAAGCTTTTAGGTATTGAATTTATCAGCCATGCTCTAATAGGCGTTAATGAAATGATTAAAAATAATACACCTGCAACTAAAACTGCTCCTAAAGCGGCTTGTGGCGTATATCCCATTCCCGCAACAACTCCAAAAGCAACAAATGCGTTTATACCCATCCCTGGCGCCAGTCCAATTGGCCAAGTTTTTCCATAGAATGCCATAATGAAACATGCAATTGCAGTAGCAACTATAGTTGCGGTAAATACAGCTCCAAAATCAAAAAAACCTTTTTCCGGTCCCGCAAATTCTCCAGATAATATAAAAGGATTTAGGAACATAATATAAGCCATAGTCAAAAAAGTAGTTACTCCGGCTATTACTTCAGTTCTAAAATCAGTTTTATGTTTTTTATAATTAAAATAATTTTCCAACATTTTTCCTCCAAAAGTTAATATTCTAAGTTATTTGATTCTATTTAAAATTACTCTGTAAATTCAAACTTTATTAACATTTTACAACTTATAAGTTTATATTTTAGAAAATTTAAACCTGTTATTATTGAAATATGAAAAAGTTAACTATTTTCCTTTTTGGAATTATAATTTTGGTTTCCCTTTCAAATTGTCAAACTATAAAACAAAAAACTGATGAAATTGTAAAAGAAGAGAATAAAAAATTAAGTCAGTTTATAGGACAACCAGTTTCAGAGCTAAAGATCGTTATGGGAAAACCAACAAGCATTTCTAAGAGTGAAACAGGCTCAAAATTATTAATATATAAAACAAAGAAATATGGAATTCCTTGTGAAAGAAAATTTGAAATTAGTAATAATGATATGGTGGTTGGTTTTCAGTCTAAAGGCTGTTTTTAACACTTGTGGGGAATGTATCCCCACAAGCAAGGTTAACTTATTTAATTTCTATAAGTTTTTTCTTTTTATACTCTGGTACAATTCTTTCACAAGCTATTGTCAAAAGACCATCTTTTAATTCTGCGCCACCCACTTTTACATCTTCAGCAACTGTGAATGATCTAGCAAACTGTCTCTGAGAAATACCTTTATGAATAATTTCACCATTTTCATTTTCGTTTTCAGATTTATTAACTTGTTTTGTTTTTACAGTTAATAAATTGTCTTCAAATTCAACTTCAACATCCTTTTTGTTAAAACCAGCAAGAGCAACTTCAATTGAATATTTGTCCTTTCCAGTTTTTCTTATGTTATATGGTGGATAGTTT
>MDSV01009917.1_pt1 | contig 20916 bp, 11 predicted proteins | sample 810851 | NCBI WGS metagenome assembly MDSV01 (sample SAMN05326640, study PRJNA326480) | marine metagenome | isolation source: seawater | place: Atlantic Ocean: North East | collected 2012 | reverse complement strand
TGAGGCAGCGGCATCCGCGGCGGCGCCCGCCTCGGCGGCGGCGAGTTTCTTCTCCAGGTTGGCGCGAAGCGCGTCGAGCGATTCGATCTGGCCGAACATCTCCTCCATCACGGACTTCTGCTCCTCGAACGTCGCCCGCACGCGCGCGGCGCTCTCCTCGGCGAGCGCCGCCTTCGCCTCCGCCGCCGCTCGGCCATCCTCCGCCTCGGCGCGCGCCGCCTCCGCCGCCGCCGCCGTCTCCTCGGCGTCCGCCGCGAGGCGCTCGGACGCCTCGCGACGAGCCTCCGTCGCGGCGATGCTCGTCTCCGCGGTCTCGCGAAGCGCGTCGCTCTCCGCGGCGCGTTCGAGCGCGCTCGCGGCGAGCTCGCCCTCCTCGACGCGGAGCCACCTGAGCTCCTCGATCTCCGTCTCGAGCGTCGCCACGCGCCCCTTCGCGGGGTGGGCGTCGTTCTCCGCCTCCAGCTGCTCCATGCGCGCGCGGAGCGCCTGCATCTCCACGCGGACGCGGACAACCTCGGGAGGACACTCCGCGGTTTTCCGGAGCGCCTCCATCTCCTCGTCCCGTTCGCGCTTCCCGTCGTCGTCGCTGCCGCCGTTTCGCTTCTTGAGCGCTTCGTCCCGCAGGCGGAGCACCATCTTCGTCGACTGCAGATTTTTGTCCAGGCGCTTCGAGAGCTCCTCCACGGCGTCCAGCCTCGTTTCCAAATCCGCGGACCGCGCCGCCGCCGCCTTCGAGGCGGCCGCCGCGACGCGGTTCGCGCGCGCGACGTGCTGCTCCAGGCGCGCGACGCGCTCGCGCGACGCGGCGTCCCCCGCATCGGCGGCGCCGCTCTCAGCCAGCCGCGCGCGCAGGCGCGTGATCTCGGCGGCGAGCTCGGCGGCGCTCCCCTCCGCCTCCTCGTTGGCCTGCGCCTTGACCTTGACCATCTTGGCCCTCTGCGCGAACTTGAGCGTGGAGAGCGTCTCCTCCATCTGCCCCGCCGCGGGCGAGACGCACGCCAGGAGCGTGCAGCGCGCGCGCCCGCCGAGCGCATCCTTGAGCAGGTAGGTGAGCTTCGAGTCGCGGTACGGCACGTGCCTCTCCTTGCCTTCCGCGACGTCCACCAGCGCCTTGATGACGTTTCCCAGCGCGCTGAGGGACTTGTTGATGGCGGAAGCCTCCTTGAGGCGCGCGCCCGCGCTCTCGGTGGCCTTCTGCCGCTCCGATCCCGCGAGGTCCACCAGGTGGAGCGTCGCGTTGCGCTTCTGGAGCGCCGCGCCGGGGAAGGCGCGCCGACGCGACTCGAGCGTCACGGTGAACACCGCGTGCGAGCGCGAGGACTCGCGGTTCATCTCCGTCTGCCCGACTCGGCGGTTGAACGACCCGCGCGTGAACAGGTCGTACGTCTCCTCCGCGCTCGTCACCAGCGCCTCGGTCAGGCCCTCCACGAACACGCCGCGCTTGTCGTGCTCGCGAATCTGCGGCGCCGCGCGCGCCGCGCGCGCGGCGGCGTCGGGCGGCGCCAGCAGGTCCGCGACTTGCTCGTTGTAAATCTCGAGGTACGAGCACTTCACCGTGAACGCCACGTCCACGGGCGCGGGTTCGCCCTCGGGGACGCCTACGCCCGCCTTCTCGTCCTCGACGCGCTGGAAGACGCGCTGCAGCACGCGCGGAATCAAACCCTGCGCCTCGGGGTCATCCGCCGCGACGTCGCGCGGCGCGGATCCATCCGCGTCTTCGGCGACACACACGCGCTCGGCCTGGCCCTCGTCGAGGTCATCGGAGGGGCCCTGCATGGTGAAGGTCTTGCCCGCGCCCGTCTGCCCGTACGCGATCAAGCACCCGTGGTACCCCGCCAAGAACGCGTCCGTCACGGGGACGCCCACGCGCTCGAAGATCTCGCTCTGGGTCTGATGCTCGTCGCACACGTGGTCGTACCCGTACGAGGCGGGAGGCTTGCGCTGGACCTCGACGGTCCGCCCGTCCACGAGCACGCCCTTGGCATATCCCTGCAGAGACGGGAGATGGAAAGGGGGGAGACATCAGGGACTGAGGCGCGCGCGCGCGGAGGACGCGCCCCCGCGCCGTCGTGGTGGAGGCGGAAATGTCTCGGAAGGGGAAACGGTCGCGGTCAACGCGCGGCGCACCTGATCCAGCTCGCGCGCGTTCGGCGGGCGCACGCGCACGAGGACCTGGATGTTGTCCTCGGCGCCGCCGCGAGGCGCCAGCGGCGCACGCTCGAGGAACTCGTCCTCGAGCTCAGCCATCGCGTCTGTCTTTCCGGTGCGGCTTGATGTGTCGCCGTGTCGGAAGTGGAAACGCTCCCAACGGTCATGAGCAAAATTTCAATCATCACAAGTCTACAATACAACACTACATACAAGAGAAAAAGACGCGGGTCTGTTTCCGAATCTTTTTGCTCCATCTGTGGCTGGGCGTGGGCAGTGACTTTTTCGTTCGGGAATCTTTCGCGCCGGGCCGACGCGACATCCGCGTCACCACCTGACTCCCGTCGCCCCCCGCGCCCACAGAAAAAGGGCGTTCCACTCGATAAGATGTGCCAGCCGTGCCCACAAGGCACATACGGACACGGCGATGAGCTGCGCAGCGCGCGCGGTCCCGGCGAGGGCGCTCGCGGGATGGCGCACGCCCGCGACGACGGGAGGGGAGCGGCTCGGGTTTCCCGCGCACCCGCGGTGTCGCTCCGCGCGGCGGTCGGGGGACTCGACACGCGTGAGGACGTCTTTCCTCGTCCATCGGCGTGGCGTGGCGACGGCGTCGCTTGACGCCGGGACGGGCGTGGGGGCGACTCGGGAGGGTTCTCAGCGCTCGTTGTCGAACCACGCATCCACAACGAGCTCGCGTGACGTCGTCGCGAGGGCCGTGACCGACCCCCAGGGCGTGCGCGGCGCTGAGGACGACCCGTCGGACGGCGGCGACGAGGATGCGTCGGAAGACGAAGGGCGGCGCGACGATCCGCGGCGACCGGGCCTCCGCGGACACTCCACGTCCGCCTCGCCGCAGCGCCGCCGGAGCGCGAGGTCGGACGTGGAATATCGCGCGCGCGCTGCGATGTACGGCCGCGAGCGCGACCGCCGAAACGCCCCGGGACCGGGGGACGAGCGAGGCGGGTCGCGCGCGTCCGCGAGAAACGCATCTTCCGACGCTCTCTCGCGTCAAAAAAGTCGCTCTGCGTCCGCGGCGGAGTTCGCCTCCGCGCCGCGCGGGGGATCCCCCCGCCGCGACCGTCGGCGCGCGCGTCAGAGGCTCCGCGACGATTCGAGTTTTGAGGACGGGTCGACATCGCCCGCCGCCTCGGACGCCGGCGCGATCGTCAGCCGCTTCGAGAGCGCGCTGGCGAGAGGGAGGCTGGAGACGTGCGTCGCCGAGCTTGAGGCGGCGCGAGAGCGCGCGACGAGGCGCGAAACAAAGCGCCGCGTCGGCCGCGCGCTCGCGCCGCACCACCGGCGCTTTTTCAGCGCGTGCTCTTCGTCCAGGCCGCCGCGCACGGACCTGGCGCGCCGGTACGCCGCCGCGCTCGCGCCGAACGCGCGCCTGTACGCCTCCGCGCTGACGACGTGCGCGCGCGCCGCGGATTTCGCAAACGCGGCGCGAGTCTTCGCGCTGTACGAGGAAAGAGGCGTCTCGCCGGATGTCTTCGCGTACTCCGGGATCGTCTCCGCCGCGGGCAAGGCGGGCGACTTGAAGGCCGCGCGCGCGTTCCTGGACGTCGCTGTGAAGCACCTGGGCGACGCCTGCGACGTCGGCGTGTACAACGCCTTCGTGGACGCGTGTGCGCGCGGCGGGGACGTGCGCGCCGCCGAGCGGACGTTACACGCCATGAAGGCGCTGGGTAACGAGAAGTGCGCGCCCAACGCGCGCACGTACAACTCCGTGATCACAGCCGCGGCGCGCGCGCGGGACCTGCCCGCGGCGAAGCAGGCGCTGGCCGACATGGAATTGCACGGAAAAGTCGAGCCCACGGACCGCACGTTCGGCGCCGCGCTGGCGGCGGCGGCGGCGGAGAAAGTCCCGCGCGCCGAGAATGTGCGTTGGGCGCTGGAGACGTACGACCGATTCGTCTCCGATCCCGCGTTCGCGAACGTGCGCCGAAACAACCACGCCGCGTCTTCGGTGCTGACCGTGCTCGCGCGCGGCGTCGCCGCCGGCGCGTGGCCCGCGGAAGACGCTGTGCGCCGCGCGGGTGAGATCACCGGGGCGCTGGTGTCCCCGCGGGTCGGCGAGACGAGCGAGGCGAGCGGAGGCGGAGAAGAACTCGGAGACGCGAAGAAACGAAGAGCCTTCGCGCCCAACGCCGCCGTCTGGAGCGCGCACATGTCCGTCTGCGCGCGCGCCGGGCGCGCGCGCGAGGCTCTGGACGCGCTGGCGCTCATGCGCGCGTGCGGCGTGGCGCTGGACGCGTACACGCTCGCGTCGGCGCTCACGGCGTGTCGGGGGCCGCCGCGCGGCGACGCGCGCGGCGATCGGCGCAGCGACGACGAGGACGCCCTCCGCGAGGATGACGAGGAAACAGGCGAGACGGCGCGAGACGAAGCGGGTTCGGAGGAGGACATCCCGGACCCCGGCGGCGGCGGCGCGTCGGCGGATCCGCGCGCCGCTGTGTCGGCCGAGGCGCTGGAGGCGCTGGTGGCGTTCGAGACGGCGCCGGCGTCCGTCTCGGGGACGGTGGCGGTGCGCAACGCGGCCATCGCGCTGTACGCGGCGGCGGGGCGCGCCGACCGCGCGTTCGCTCTGTACGAGTCCATGCGGAAATCGCCGCGCTGGGACAGCGAGGCGCAGGCGATGACGACTGAGGCGAGCGAGACGGAAGACGGCGAGTCTCCCCGTCCGTTTCCCGACGACGCCGCGTCTGCGCCGGACACGATCACGTACAACACGCTCATCTCGGCGTGCTCGTCGTCAGACGCGCCCGAGCGCGCGGAGGAGCTCCACCGCGACATGGTAGCCGCCGGCGTGCCCCGATCGGGGCGCACGTACGTCGGGCTCATGGCGGCGGCGGCGCGCGCCGCCGAGCCCGGCGCGCGCGCGGCGGCGGCCTCGCGCGTGTTCGCGCTCGCCGAGGCGGACGAGACGACGGAGCCCGCGAACGCGTTCACGTACACTGCGCTGATCGACGCGCAAGTCAAGGGCCGCGACCCGGACGCCGCGTTTGCCACTTTTGAGCGCATGAAGCGCGCCGGCGTCGCGCCCACCGTGGTGACCTTCGGGTGCCTGCTCAACGCGTGCCGCGCCGACCCGCGCGCGGACGCCTCCGGCGCGGACCGCGAGGAAATAGTCGCCGCGCTTCCCGCCGAGACGACCCCGAAGAAGGAAGAACAGCGCGCGAGCCCGGCGGATAAAAAACGCGACCAAAAACGGGACGGCGACGAAAACGTCTCGGTGTCCCGCGCGTACGACCTGCTCGCGCAGATGTCGCGCTTCGGCGTGTGCCCGAACGACCGGTGCCAGAACGCGCTGGTGCGCGTGGTGTCCGAAGCTGGGCGCGTGGACGACGCGCTGGACGAGGTGAAGAAGATCGCCCGGGGGGGGGGAGGTTCGAGCGCGCCACTCTGGAGGGTGTCGTGCTCGCGCTGTGCCGCGAGGGCTACGCCGAGCGCGCGCTGCGCATCGTCGGCTGGATGGACGTGCGCGGGCACGCGCCGGCGCCCGCCGCCTACCGCGCGCTCGTGCGCGCGTGCGCCCGCGAGGGCTCGGTGACGACGGCGTGGCGCGTGCACGTCGACGGCGTGAAGAAGGCGGGCTACCGCCCCGACCGCGCGGCGGCTTCGGCGTTGATCCTGGCGCTCTGCCGCGCGGCGCTCGCGGTGGACTCGAGCGACGCGAGGGTCATGACGCGGCGCGCGGTGGAGGTGTTCGAGAACGCCGTCCGCGAGGGCGTCGCGCTCGAGGGCGAGGACGACGACGGCGCGTCTCCGGAGTCCGATTTCCCTTTCGACGAGGCGGACGCGGCGTCGGCGGCGGCGGGGCAGTATTGCCCCGTGCGCCTCCCCCTCGCGCCGCGCGCCCCGGCGGGAGACGCGTGTTCGCCGGATGTCATCTTGACCCCCGCGGCGGCGCGCGCGCTGGTCGCGGCGGCGGCGCGGTGCGGCGACCTGCGGTTCGCCATGGCCCTGTTCCGCAGCGAGGGCGGCCGGAGCGCGCTGAGGCTGCACGTCGGGCCGAGGGCGCCGGGCGCCGCGCAGGGCGCCGCCGCCGTATCCTCGCGCGACGACAGGCGCGCGGCGTTCGAGGCGCTCATCGAGATGTGCTGCCACGAGGATGACGTGGACGGCGCGCTGGAGGCGTTTGACCTGGTGAAGTCGCTTGACGTTCCCGTGGGGAAGGTGACGCTGGCATTCCTGGAAAACGTCTGCCGCCGCAGCCGCGTGCCGGAGTGGCGCGTCTTCGACGTCTGCGCGCAGATGCGCACGCAGTCGGAGAAGAAGAAGGAGCGCGCCGCGTTTTCGAGCGCGGCGACGGCGAAGCGCACGTCGCACCACGTGTTCGGGTCGGTGTCGAGCGAGCTGCGCGAGCCGGGGCTGGGGGCGAAGCGAGGCGACGACGCGCGAGAGGCGACATGAGTCGTCGGCCCTATCATATCAAAAGAAAGAACGAAAAGCGAATAACAGAGAGACGCCCGCCCATCACGCGGCTCTCCAGTGCGTGGGAACGCCTGGGCGTCTCTCGAACGCGCTTCATACCTTCACAGGAGCTGCGGTTTCGGGCAGCACGTGTACTCGAAGACGTCTCCGTTGTACTTGAACTGCGTGAGCGCGGTGTCGGCGCCGCACCGCACCTTGATGTCGGCGAACGCGCTCGCCTTGTCGCCGTGCCCCGCGGGGGCGGTCTTGGACATCTCGCAGTCCTGCGGCGCAGGGGTCTTCGTGCCCGTGCACTGGTGCCTGATGGTCATGGACGAGCTCCACTGCTTCATCTTGAACTGGCTGATGAAGCGCTGGCCGCAGTCCACGTCGTGGGTCGAGATCTGCTGCATCGAGTTGCGCGAGCTCCAGCGCGATCCGCTCGGGCCGATGGGCGTCTCCATGGGCGACCTCTTGCCGAAGGTCTCGCCATGCACCACGATGAGGCACGTGTAGTCGTTGTTCACCATCTTCGCGAGGTCGTCGTAGTTAAACTTGAACTCCGTCAGCACGCCTTGCTCGCCGCAGTCGAGGTCGTGCAGGTTCCCGTACTCCTTCGATCCGCCGTCGGGGGAGTACTCCGTGGCGTGCTTCCGCATCTCGTACCGAGGGGGGGCAGGCCTGGGCAACGACGAGTGCACCGTGCCGTGGCCGTACGACGAGTGGCCGTCGTCGAACGCGCTCACCACCGCGTACCCGATGATGAACGCGGGCACGACGAACAGCAGCACGCGCCGCGCAACCTTGCGCGCGCTCGGCTTACGCCCCATTATGTCGAACGCACGATCCGTCTCCGCGCTCCCGCGTGCGCACCGAAGAAGGAGGAGCCGGCGGTCTCGACACGGACTGTGGTGGGACACGCGCGCCGCGGGGAGCACCTACGAGAGCTCGCGAGATCGGAGCTCGATCGTCGCCACCGCGCGATGAGGGTTTGGGGACCGGAGGATCGAGACGACCAGACGACAAAAAGATCGTGCCGGGCGCGTGGCCGCGACTCCCGCGACCCTTTACCACGCTGTGGACAGTGTGGACTGTGCGAGGTGCGGACTAAGGGAACTGTTGGAATCCACCGCTGCGCTGACTAAATACGCATAGAAACAATAGCTACACTTTTTTGGCACTGATGAACCATACTGGAGCCCGCGCCGTTTTCGTGGTTTTCCGCGTCAAAAAACCGTTTGTGTGCGAAACCACGTTCCTGCCTTCAATCGTCTGCGCACTCACGCGCCATGTCGCCTATCTCGAAACGCCAACGCAAGGAGGTCGTCTCCGTGTACACGGTCGACTCTCCCACGAAGAAGGAGTTCGTCATTGAGGAGGGCAAGGGGACGAAACTCGGAGACATCCCCAACGGTGCGCTTCCCGACGTTTCTCGATTGCCTAGGCACGCTCGGTCGATCCGACATTTTTTAAAAAATGAGCCGCGCGGCTCGCCGTCACACGCCCCGCGCCTGACCCGCACCTCCCGCGCTCCGCAGTCGAGTTCGCTCTGTCCAAGATCAAGAGCGATGATGAGCTGCTGAAGCTCGTGCACCGGTCCATGTTCCGCACGCCCGGCAAAGCGACGGTCATCAAGAAGAACATCCGTGCCTTTTCCGGTTTCCCCGAGGGCTTCGACAGCGCGAAAACCGAAGATCTGTTTACCCGCGCCTTCGCGGCGACCCTCAACGCCGTTCTCGACCTGTTCGACCTCCCGCGCGGCGTGGGCGAGGAGGCCAAAAAAGAGTCCAAGGTTGCGCGGATCATGGCGTTCATGGAGGCGCCCAAGGCGAGCGGCAAGAAGGACATGAAGGCGGCGGCGGATGCGAAGCGCGAGAAGGCGGCGGAGAAGCGCGAGCGGCTGGCGGCGAAGAAGACGAAGCTCGCGGAGAAGAAGGACAAGGCCAAGGCGAAGAAGGAGCGCGAGCAGGCCAAGAAGGAAAAGGAGCGCGCGATGAAGGGCGGCGGGGCGGCGCGAGGAGGCGCGAAGGCGCTCCCCAGTGATGCCGAGGCGATCAAAGCCGAGCTGCAGGCGATGGCGGCGAGGCAGGCGAAGCTCCTGGCGAAGCTCGAGAAGGCGGTGGAACCCGCGTCGCCCAAGGCGAAGCCGGCGCGCAAAGCCGCCGCCGCCGAGGAGACCCCGGCGAAGCGCGCGAAGACGGCCGCCGCGGAGGGCGCGGGCGCGGTGGCGGGGGAGGAGAAGCAGAGCAAGATGCCCGCGGACGACGCTCTGCGGGAGGCCATCGCCGAGCTCCTTAAGGATGGCGACCACGAGACGCTGTCGCTGAAGAAGATGCGCGCCGACCTGGAGGAGAAGTTCGGCGTGCCTCTGCACGAGAAGAAGGCGAAGATCAAGGAGATGGTCGAGGCCATCGTGGCGTAGGCGGGCAGACGACTCGATCGCGCGCGCGCCGACGCCGACGCCACCGACGCGACTCGAGTCCGGCGACGAACACCCTCGCGCCGCGCGCCGCCGCGCGTCGCGAGGGGCGCGGGAGTCGCGAACGCGGAGGGCCCTTTCCCGACTGACGACGAACGCGAAGGCGTCGTCGACTTTTTTGTCTAGAAGAAGAACATCACATCACTCAAACAAATCCCTTAAGGTCACGCCGGACTCGCCTCGGCGCCGCCAGAGAAGACGTCCTCTCGGAACGCGTCCAGGAACGCGGCGCGGCGCGCGTCTCCTCTCGCCTCGGCGGCTCGGACGCAGGCGCGCACGCCGCGGTCCCACGCCGCGCGCACCTCCGCTCGCCCCGCGAAGACGTCCTCGAGCGCGTCGGCGCGGCGAAGCAGCGTCGCCGCCACCAGCGTCCACTCGGCGCCCGCGCGCCCCGCCCGCGCCGTCTGCTCGAGGAACGCCCCCGCGCCGGCCCACGCCGCGCTCGCGGCCCCCCCGCGCGCGCCGTGCCGGGCCATTGAGTCCGCCGCGATGTCCAGGGCCTCGGGGAAGTCGCCGAGGCGCGCGGCGCCTCCGCCCGGGACGCGCAGGGACTGGTCCGCGAAAAAATAGCCGACGTCGAAGCCCGTCTCGCGGGACAGGGCGCTGAGGTTCCCCAGGTCCCGCGACGACGCCAGCCGCACGGCGTGCTCGCGGAGCGCCTCGCGCAGCGGCGCGGGGAGCAGCGGGACCGCGCCGCCGCGCGCGCCCGGCACGCTCCGCGCGCCGCGGGGCGTGCCGGGCGTGTCTTCCGGAAACGACCGTCTCGAAACGGTTCGCGACGGTTCGGGCGTCGTCTCCTCCGGCAGCGCGTCGCCGGCAAACCAACGCAGCAACCCGAACGCGCCGCCGCCCCCGCCGCCGCCGTGGGTCCCGCCGCGCCGCGCCGCGTCCGCGGCGGCCGCCTCCACCGCCGGGCGCACCAGAAAGCGCGTCAGCTCGCTCACCAGACCGTACTGCCCGGCGGCGAGCGCCGCGCCGTACAGGGCCTCCGCGGCGGCGGCGCTCGCGCGCGCGCCCTTGAGCGCCTCCACCACCAGCAGGTAGCAGGCGGCGACGCGCAAGCGCCCCGCGGCTGCGGCGCGCGCCTGCAGCGCCTCGGGGTCGCCGGCGACGGCAAACAGCGCGGGCCAATGCACGGCGTCCGTCTTGCGCGCCACAGCGGCGACGACGTCCGTGAACTCGGGGAACTCGCGGATCAGGCGCGCCGCGTCGACCAACGCCGCCCGGCGCGGTTCTTCGCTTTCCTTTCGATCGCCGTCGGCGTCTTCCCGAGCCAGCCCCGCCGCGCGGTCGAGCGCGGAGAAGAGCAGCCACTCGAGCGCGTGCGTGAAGTGCGGCTTCCCGGCGGACGCGCGCGCCGCCTCGAGCGCGGCGTCCCACTCGCCGCGGCGGAGCAGGTGGCGCAGCACGCAGGGAAGCACGGGCTGCGACGTCGCCGCCGGCGCGAACCGAAACCGAAACGGCGTCTCGTCTGAAGATCCGTCTCTGAAAACCCGGACGCGTCTCTGCGCGCACCCGGCCACCGCCGGCGCCGCGCGCGAGCCCAGGCGCACGCGCAGGGGGTACGACTCGCGGTCGAGCTCCAGCTCGGGGTCCTCCGCGCCGTGCGCGGGCGCCAGCCGAGGCGGGAGCACGTCGGCGAAAGGCACGTGCCACGCGCGTGTGCCCTCGGCGCCGTACGTCCAGAAGGACCAGCGCGCATCGCGCGGCGTCGTCGGCGAGCGGCTTTTTTTTTCACCCTCCGGCGCCGCCACCGTCCAGAAGCGCTCGACGCCCTCGAGCGCCAGAAGCGTGACGCGCCCGTTCCGCGCGCCGTCGCGCATGTCCACGAGCGTGAGCGCGCCGCCCGCGCGCCACACCAGCGCGAGCTCGGGCCCGGACGGTTTCGTCGCGGACGCGTTCGTCCGCGTCTCCGACTCGAGCTCCGGGGAGAGCCCCGGGAGCTCCGGGACCGGCGCGACGTCCAGAACCGCGCGTTCGGCGCCAGACCCGATGGCGGCGCGGCGCGTTTCGCGCAGCGCCGCGCGCGCGCCGCCGCCCAAGCGCGGCGCGCCCGTGACTGTCACCTCGTACAGCACCGCCTCGGGAGACGCCGCGCGAGAAGACCCGCGCGCGCCGGGCGCGGAGGGACCCGCGGCGAGCGCGACGAGCAGGAAATTCCCGTGCGCGCGCGCGGCGAGCGGCGCGGCGGGCAGCGGCGTGTCCAGCAGCGCGGACGAAGCGTCCAGGTGGTACTTCGGGTAAATGCGAAGCGAGTACGTCGGCGAATCGCCGAACGCGTCGTACTCCTCATCGCGGTCGATCGATCGGCGTTCCGGATTCGGGTCCGGCGGCCGGAACGACTCGTCGTCGTCGTCGTCGTCGCCGTCTCCGCTCCGGGCGGCTCCGAACCAGTCGAGCCACCCGCGAGTGCTTTTTCCGCCGCGCGCCTCGGACCCCGACGGCTTTTCCCTCGGCGCCGCCTTGACGGCGACCGCCACGACGTCGCCCACCCACGCGGCGGCGACGGCGACGAACGCCTTCTCCTGAGACACGTCGCCGAAGACGCGCGCCTTCTCCGTGTCGAGGTCCACCAGCGCGAAGCCCCGCGCGCCGGCGGCGAGGACATCCGCGCCGCCTTCGCGCGCGCACACCAGGCGAGGCGGGCCGTGCGGGCCCACGTACTCGCTCGGAAGCGCGACGCGGCGCGCGCGGGACGGCTCGAGCGCCTTCGTTCCTCCTGACACGGCGGATCCGATTCGTTCGGCATCGTCACCGTCTCCGGTTTCGTCATCGTCGCCCGCGAGCACCAAGAACCCGTCCGAGCACGTCAAGAAAAACGCGCGCTCGTCGGCGCGCGTCTTTTCGTCGCCGTCGCCGAGATCCGCCGCGCGCGCCGGCGCGGGCGTCGCGAACTCGTACTGCAAGGCGCGCGAAGCGCTCGGCTCGCGATGAATGACCTCACGCATCGATCCGGCATCGCCGCCGCCTTTTTGAGCGGCGCTCGTCGCGAAGACCCGACGACCGCCGCTCGTCCACGCGACGCGCTCCGCCCCGAGCGCGGGGGGCGCGCTCGCGCCGCGCTCGTCCGTCCCGGCGTCGCTCTCGTCGCCCGGCACTTCGGCCGCGGCGAACCCGTCGCGCTCGCGCGGGAAGGCCTCGCCCCCGCCCGGCTCGAGGGCGCACATCAGCCGGCAGCCCCCGGGCGTCCACACGGCGAGGCCGGCGCGCGCGTGGCCCACGGCGATCGCGGCGCCGTCCGGGGCCCACCGCGCGTCGGCGACGCGCCCCGCGCGGCGCGGCGCGACGCCCCAGTCGCGCAGGCTCAGCGCGCGCAGGAACACGGGCTGAGACCCGGGCGTCCACTCGCCCGAGCGCTCCTCCGGGAGGCGGTACAGCAGGCACTCGCCCCGCCGCGTGCCGACGGCGACGACGCCAGCGGCGACGCCCGCGCTCGGGGCCAGCCGGGCACACGTCGCGCCCTCCGACCCCGGGCACCACCTCGGGGGCGTGAGTCGCTCCGCCACGCGCGGCGGGACCCCCGCGGCGGCGGCGGTGGCGCGGACCAGCGCGTGGTTGTCCGAACGCAGAACCGCGGCGGCGGCGGATTCGCCGCCGCGTGCGCCCGCGACGGCCGCCAACACGCCGGCGCCGCCGCAAAAGTCGACGGCCGAAACCTCGCCGGCGCGCGCCAGCTGGTCCCCGCGGCTCACCACGCCGGCGCCCTTACCGCCGGAGCGCTCCGCGGAAGCCGCGGAAGCCGCGGAAGCCGCGTCGCCGCTGCCTTCGCGGTCGTCGCGGCGGTCCCAGTCGAACTGCACGAGGTGGCCGGTGGACGTGCCCACGAGAAGCACGTCCCGGTCGCCCGCGGCGGAGACGCACGTGCCGTCGTTCGCGGCGGCGGCGTCCTCGATGACCGGCGAGAGCGGAGGGACCCCGCCCGCGGAGGAGGCGCCGAGGGCGTGCGCGGTCGCGCGTGGCGCGAAGGCGCGCTCGGGGGGGCGCGTCGGCGCGCGCGGGGTCGCGAGGCGGAGCGTCGCGCGGCGCGAGACGTCGCATCGCGACGCGAGGACGCCCGCGACGGTCTCCGGGCCGTCGTGGAAGTCGAGGTGGTACAGGTATACGCGCCCCCCCTCGGCGACGACCGCGAGCGTGTTCCTGCCGTCGCGCCACTTCGCGGCGAGGAACGCGCCCTCCTCGGCGACCGTCGCGGGCGACCGCCAGAAGCCGCCCAGGCGTCGACTCCCGCGCCAAATCTCGAGTGAAGAAGATGTCACTAAGGCCGTGGTCTCCGCACGCGCGTCGCGTTCAAGAGCAACCACCGGCGCGTCGCCACGCACCGCGGGGCTCGCAAGCGCCGTCGGGTGGCCTATCGCGAACATCGCACCCGCCGACGTGCGCCGCGCACCCCCGAACCCGGCGCGGCTCGAGGAGAGAAGCCAATCTCGTCAGCTCGCGAAAAATGGCACAGACTACTTTTTAGAACCTCTTGCAGGTGGACACGTTTCAACGCAGTCGCGGCTGCGCGCGGTCAGTACCTGAGCCCCGCGTCGCCGACGCTCGCGCGCGAGCGATGTCGGCCCCTTTCACGGACGCGCCCGCGCCAATTCACGCGCTGGCGCGCACGCAGAGCCTCCGAAACAAGACCGAGGAGGACGGTTTGCGACGCGCGCTCGAGATCGTCCAAGCGCAGTCTCGACGCCTCACGACGGAGGATCATCTGTCTCCCCTGTCCTTCTGCATGGGTGTCATGAACGTCGCCGTCAGCGCGTTCATGCTCGGCCGCGCCCCCCAATTCTACTGGTCGTACGCGGGCGTCAAGTCCGTCGCCTTGAACGGCGTGAGCTACCACCTGAAGCGCAGGGATCACCAGCGTCTGTACCTGTTGGACCTGTGCCACGTGCTTTCCTTCGCGTACACCGCGTACTCCGTCGCGGCGCTCGCCGCGTGGGCGTTTCCGGAGGTGCGGCCCGCCGTCGCGCCGTACACGTCGTCGCCCGTGGCGTTCCGCGGCGCCTTCGCGCTCGCGAACGGGCCGCTGGGCGTGGCCGTTCCCACGCTCGCGAACGCGCTCGTGCTGCACTCGCCGCGGCAAACCGCCGCCCTCTTCATCCACATCTCGCCGCCCATAGTCACCTGGGCGCTGCGGTGGCACCCCGACGCGCACGAGCGCGCGTTTCCCGGGATCCTGCCCGTGCGAGACCTGGACGATACGGAAAACACCGTCCCGTACGGCGCGCTCATCGCGCCCGCGCTGCGCCTGTACTTCGCGTGGTGGCTCGCGTTCGCGGCGTGGATGATGCTGGACGGGCGGCGGCGCGGGAACGCGGGGCGCGCGGGGCGCGCCGACGACGCGGCGACTGAAACGAACACAAAAACGCACGACACCGTGTACCACCGCACGCTGGGCGGCGCCGAAGCGAACGCGCTGGGAAAACTCGCGGGGTACGACCCGAACGCGTCGCACAAGAAGACGCCTGTGGTGAAGTATCTCCTCGCGCACGCGGTTTCGTGCGCGGCGCTGATTTGCGTCTCCCCTGTTTTTTATCGCTCGTACGCCGCGCACACCGCGTTCGTGTGCGCGCTCCTCTGCTGTTCCGTGTGGAACGGCGCGCGGCGGTACTACTGGATCATGACCAAGGGGTACGAGAAACGGCTCAGGGCTCTCTTGCCTCCAGAACGAGCGCGGGGGGAGCGGGAAGAGAAAGAAGAGTGACGGCGTCGAGAACGACCGCCCGGCGTTTCCGACGTGTCCTTTCTCGTTGTTAACTTTTTTCCGGCTCGATCGGCTGCCTCATGAGAACTCAAGTCGCGGTCCCGCACGTCTCCGTCTTCATTCTCGCCCCGAGCGGACCTCATGAGCGCCCCGTGGGACGACGCGTCGTTCCCGTGGGACGAGCGCCCGCTCCACGGGACGAACTCGCCCACGGTGGTGGAGGTGGTGGTGCGCCTTAAGTCTTGGGAGGTGGTCGCGGAGAAGGGGAAGGAGACGCTGAATCTGTGCGGGTTCCTCCTGCTGTACTGGACCGATCCGCGCTTGGTCGGGTTCCCCACGAAAGCCAAAGGCGAGGACCCGCCCGCAAACATATGGCGCCCGGGGTTCATCACGTGTGCGGGATTCGGGCTCGGGCCGGCGGAGAAGTACGAGCAGGTCCCGCGATTCTACGCCGGCGGGCTCGACAATGAGGGCGTGTCGGACGGCCAGCTCGAGTTTGAGGTGCCCATGTCGTTGAACGAGGGGTTCGACATCTCCGGCGACATCGACCGGTTCCGGTCGTTCCCGTTCGACTCCACGCGCGTGGACCTGTCCGTCTTGATGTTCAAGAGGACGCGTCCGGAGTGGGCGGACAAGCAGGTCGCCCTGTCGCTGCGTCGGCCGCAGATGCAGCTCCTGGATTACGCGCCGCACTCGGAGTTTCAGCAGTTCGACCTGGACGGCTTGGACCGGCACAGCAACGATTACCGGCTGAGCGGCGTGTCTTTCGCCGCAGAGACGCACTCGCCGCCGCTGTTCTTGCGGAACAACGGGTGGGAGGAAGGCGACCTGCTGTGTGGGTTGCTCCTCTCGCTACACATTCGGCGGACGCACAACTTCTACGTCATCAACTCCATCAAGCCCATGTACACCATCGCGGCGTTCGGGTTTTGCGCGTACGCGATTGAGCCGAGCGACCTGGCGGACCGCGTCGCGCTCTGCGCGGTGCTGTTCCTGTCCATCTACGCCGTGCAGTGGACCACCGCGGGGCACATCCCGCGCCTGCCGTTCAAGACCGTGCTCGACAACGTGAGCGAGAGCGTCAGCGCGGTGCTGATGCTCATCCTGATCGGGAACGTGGTGGCCTACCACCTCGCGCGGCCGCCGCGCGACTGCGCGCGCCGATTCGCGGATTTCGACGAAGCGTTGGAGCGCTGCGCGTTTGACGACGAAAAGGCGGACGCCGTCGACCTGACGTGTTCGCTGCTCGTCCTCGCGTACGTGTCGCTGTTCAGCGTCGGCTACCGCACGGTGTACGCCGCCTGGAACGCGAACCGGCGGACCGGCGCGTCGCGTCCGTGGTGCAAAGGGCCGTACTTGCGAAACAAGCGGTTCAGGCCGACGAGCGAGGCGTACCACCTGCGCGTCGACGACGCCTTCGCGGCGCGCCACGGGAAGAAGTTTCTCGGCCAGGGCGAACGCGTGGCGAACGCCGCCGAGCGCTGGTGAGACGACAGCGAACGAGGTATGTGAGCCGCGTGGGTAGTGGTGCCGGCTATGTAGACTCTAGTGGTGTGGGTGAATACTACTGGAGTCTGCGATTCCCCGAACGCCGCGCTACGGTGTCTGGAGGCCCAACACTTTGCGCACGTCCGCCACGATCCGCGCGTCCAGCGCGCGGCGCGCCACCGGAGGGAAGAACAGCGCGTCGGCCAGCGCGAGCTGCGCGACGAGAAACGCTCCGTTTCGCGCCAACCGGGTGGCGAATGCGCCGCGCGGGTTCGGTTTCGGCGTCGGCGACGACGGCGCGCGCGCCGCCTCCAGGCAAACCAAAGGGGCTTGCAAGAAGAAGAACGCGAACCACTCCCACCCGATCGCGCGCGAGCCCGATCGCGACGAGCGACCCTCCAGCGCCCAGAGCACGAACTCGTGCATCGCGCCGCTCACCGCGAAGCACGCGAAGACGCCGACGATTTTCTTTGTCATTCGCTTCTCTCGCGACGCGCCGTCCTCCTTCGCCTCGCGGGCGAGACGACCGCGTGCTTCTCCTTCGCGGAAGAACCTGCCCTCCGTGATCGGGGCGTACACCGCGTCCCGCAGCGACGCGCCCGCGACGAGGTTCCAGCGCGCCCCCCAGAAGTCGCCGAAGGACGTGGCGAGGAAGGGCAGGTCGAAGTGCCTGGCGAGCCTCACGCCGCACGCGGCGAACGCGAACAAAGCGCCGAGGTCAAACATCGCGCCGAGAAACGCGTAGAGCGCGACGGCGTACGTCACGTTTTTGGTCGACTGAATCGACCGCGCGTGTACGAGCGCGGCTCGACCGAGGTGCGCGTCTCGACGCTCGCCGACTTGACGCGCGTCGAGCGCGGGAAGCGCCACGGACACGCAGCACCACAGCGCAGCGAGCTTGCACGCGAAACCGAGAATGGCGTCGCGCGAGGTGTGCGGGTCGGCGCGTCGGCGTTCGCGAACGCGCGTTCGATCTCGATTCGAGTCGCCGCGCGACGATCGCTCGACGCGCTCGTCCGCCAACCGCACCGGCAGCGCCGCGAGCGCGACGAACGCGGGCGCGGAGAGCGCCGGCCGGGTGAGCTGGCCCCGGCCGGCGGCGAGCGCGATGAGCTTGAAGTTGGACCACCAACTAAAGTTTGCCACGGCGATGGCGGAGAACAGAGGCTCGGCCTCGGGGTCCAGCACCAGCAGAGGGGCGGCGACGTTGACGCACAACGCGGGCGCAAGGAGAAGGAGCCGCGTCGTGCCCGGCCCCACGGCATCGGCCACGACGCGCGCATACACCAAGCCACCACCCACGAGCGCGCACGTCGACGCGAACGCGGCGCTCATCGAAATCTGACGTTCGCTGACGTGGCGATGCACTTTATCGGTGAAAGCGCGAGTCCCTCTCGCAACGACCCAGTTCTGCCAGGCGCGCCGGCGCCATGGCGTCCTGCGCGACACGCGTCTCGGCGCCGTGCACGTCGCGGGGGTACGTCCGGGGACCCGCTTCCCACCGCGGCCGACCTCATCGCGTCGAATGCCCGGCGCGCGGATCGAGGCGCGGCGGCCTCGCCGCCACCGCCCCCGGTCCGGATGCCGCCGCCGACGTCGACGAAGCGGCTGCCGCGCTCGTCGCGTGGGCCACCGCGGACGGCCTTCGCCTGAGCCCCAAAGTCGCGGTGGGCGCGCCCTCTCCCGGCGCACCTCGGGGGCTGGTCGCCACGCAAGACATCGAGCCCGGCGAGACCGTGCTGACCCTTCCCGCGTCGTGCACGGCGTTCGACGCCGCGGCTGCGCGCGCGGACGAAACGCTGGGCCTCGGCGCGGGCATCGCGGCGTACGAATCCGCGCCGCGCGCGACGCGCGGCGCCGACGTCTCCGAGGAGACCGCTCTGGCGCTCTTCGTGGCGCTGGCGCGACGCCACCCGAGCCGCACGAACTTAGGCGCGTACGTCGACGCGCTCCCGAACGCGCTTCCGAGCTCACCTCTGTTCCTCGACGACGCGTCGTTTCGGCTCGCCATGCCGGCGATGCCGCTGAGTCTGGTGGACGCCGCCGACGACGCGCGCGCCGACCTGTTCCTCGGCTGGGACGTCGCCGCCGCGGTGGTGGACCGCGTGCCGGACGAGCCCGAGCTCGGTTTCGACGAGTTCCAGTGGGCGTGGGCGACCGTGCGCTCGCGCGCCATCACGTTCCGCGTCGCGACGCGCGGCGGAACGGACGCCGCGTCCGCCGCGGAGGCGCGCGTCGCGGAGCGCGTCCGAGCGAAGCGCCGCCTTGTCCTGGATGACGACGACGACGCGACCGACGCGACCGACGCGACCGACGCGACCGAGACGGCGTCGCGGCGGTGCCTCGTGCCCGTGGTGGACATGATGAACCACGCGTGCGCGGCGTTTCCGGGATCCGAGGCGTCCGAGGCGGCGTTCCCCGGCCCGGCGGTGGCGGCGGCGCCGACGCCCGCGGCGCGCGCGGTGGCGTGGCGCGCGTCGCGGCGCGTGGCGAAGGGCGAGGAGGTGACGTGGACGTACGGCGCGGACCTGTCCAACGAACACCTGTGGCTGCACTACGGGTTCGTGCCCGACCCGCCCGTGCACGCGGGATGCGCCGTGACGTTTTCCTTTTCGAAACGCGCGCTGCTCGACGGCATACGCGCGGTCGCCTCGGAGGACGACGAAACCGTCTCCGCCGCGCGGTTCGCGCTGCTCGAGCGGTGCGGGCTCGTCGCCGCCGAGCCGGCGCTCGACGAGCAAAACGGCCGAGGTTCGCGCGAGCGGGACGCGCGGGACGTCGCGCTTCAGTTCACGGTGACGCTCGGGGAGCGACCCGGCGCGCTGGCGGCCATCGCGGGCGTCGCGTGCTGCTCCCCCGAGGAAGCGCTCGCGATGCACGAGGGTGTTTTCTCCGCGCCCGCGACGGACGTCCGGCTGGAAAATAAAAGCCGTCGAGACTGCGTTTCCCTGCGTCCCGAGTCGCGCCGACGCGCGGGGAGGTACGTCGCGTTCCTCCTGGCGCGCGTCGCGCCGACGGCGGCGGGCGGCGACCTTCTCGACGCGGACGGAGAAGAAGACGCCCCCGGCGGCGTCGAAACCGGAACCGGAACGAGCGCCTCGGCGCGCGAAGAGGCGCTGGCGGCGGCGACGCGCGCGCGCGACGGCGCGCGGGCGACGTTCGAGTGGCTCGAGCCCGAGCTGGAAAACGACGCGCTGCTCGAGGACGGCGCGTGGCTCGAAGACGCCGTCGCCGCCGCCGTGCTCCTTTAGGCGTACGAGAGAAGCGCGCGTCTTCGCGCGGCTGTCGCGGAAGGCGCGCGTCATCACGAGGCAATACATAATACGTATAACCTTAGTTCGTCCGTCGCGATGCGTGACAAACGAACGCGCGGCGCGTTCGGGAGCGTCGCCCGCCGGCGGTTGGCTCACGCTCCGCCGTCGGACGCGTCTGTTTTTTCCCCCGCGCCCCGCTCCGCCGCCTTGAGCACCAGGAACACGTTGTACAGCACCTGCACCGCGTTTACGTACAGGACGCGGTCGGGCGGCGCGACGAACCGGAAGTTCAGGACGTGGAACGCGGGCCAAAACGTCCAGTTGACCTTCAGGGTGTCCAGCAAGTCGTCGTCGAGTTTCGCGGCGAGGCCGCCGCCGCGGCGGCTCGCCGGGGTTTCCGCGCGTCTCGGCGTCGGGGTCCCGGGGGGATCGAGGCGCGGTTCGGGGCTTTCATCACGCCGTTCGCGCGCGACGACCAGCGGCTCGCCCTTGCGCGCCATGTCCCACGCGAAGAGGCCCGTCACCAGAACCGGCGCCCAGAGGATCTGGTCCAGCGCGGTTTTCGCCGCGACGGCGGCGGCGCCGTTGGGCGACTCCGGCAGGATGAACGCGTCCAAAGCGCCGTACCACGCGGAGCTGAGCGGGCCGTAGAGCGCCAGACCGAACGCGGCGTTCGCCGCCGTGCGCTCGGCGTCCCGGAACCCGCCGGACAGAGACTGCGCCACCACGTCCGCCACCGCGAACCCGACACCGGAGGTGACGCACTTGGTCAGCAGGGGCGACGACGCCAGGACGGACTCGTACGCGTCAAGCGGCGAGCCCGACGCGACGATGTCCGCGAGCGCGGACGCGTGGACGCGGCGTCGGGGCGACGCGAAGAGCCGCGCGCGGCGGGGGCGTCTCCCGGACGTCACCGCTCGCGTCGAAACCGCCGGCATCCTCGTCGCGGACGACATCGTCCCCCCCTGCCCTCCGCGCGTCTCGGAGTGCCGGGTGCCGGATTCCGACATTCCTTAGAGGACTCTGCAATCAAACTCCAATACATTATGGTCAAATGACGGGGCTGATCGGTCACGTGATACTTGTACCGTCGACCGTATCTCTCGCGATATTTTGTGCGTGTTGAACATTCGTCGTTGTTGCACGACACTACACGCGCGCGCGCCCGAACGCGCAGCCCTCGCACCCTCGTGTTCTCCCGCGCCGTGAACGCGGAGGACGCTTTTTTAACGCGCTTGTATTTTTTAATACGTGGCTTAATATCGTCGTTCGCCGCGCTCGTTCGCCGCTTCGCTCCGTCGTCGCCGGGGACAGAGACTCTGTCTCCCGCGCCCGAGGCGTCTGCGATGCGCGTGTTCCGCGTCTCGCACAGCTTCGTCGCCGCCGCCTCTCGCCGTCACGCGCGCCGCCGCCCCCGCCGTGCTCCCGCGCGCGTCTCC